>Ga0272441_10001696_pt1 | contig 46434 bp, 49 predicted proteins | sample SSMProp6N_FD_193582 | JGI IMG/M metagenome (GOLD analysis project Ga0272441, IMG submission 193582) | Marine sediment archaeal communities from Little Sippewissett salt marsh, Falmouth, MA, United States - SSM-Prop-6N | ecosystem: Environmental > Aquatic > Marine > Wetlands > Sediment ... | reverse complement strand
CCGCCGGTGGCCGCCGGCATGGCCCCCCCCCCGCGCCCTAACCTTTAGTGCGCACGTGGCTGCGGCCGCCATCGGCGCGTAGCACTTGCCCGGTGATCCAGCCGGCCTCTTCCGATAGCACAAATGCAGCCAATGCGGCGGCATCCTCCGGGTCGCCCAAGCGCGGGATCGGGTGCAATTTGGCGATGCCGTCGGCCATGGCCTGCGATTGGGTGATCGGCTGCGCCAGCGTCGTGTCCAGCAAGCTGGGCGCTATCACATTGACCCGCACATCCGGCGCCAAGTCGGCGGCCAGCGCCCGCCCTAAGCCCTCTACCGCCCCTTTGGCGGCGGAGACAATCGTGTGGTTGGTAAAGCCGTGCGCGACGGCGATGGTCGAAAACAGCACGACGGCGCCTTTGCCTTTTTTCAAAGCCGGAGCGGCTTGCTGTACCGCCATGGCAGCGCTGAGGGCGTTGAGGTGGAAGGCGTGCATAAAGTCATCGGCGGTGGCGCGGCGTAACGGCTTTAAATCGATGGAGCCGACGCAAAACGCTAAGCCTGCAAGGCTTTGGCCGCCTGGCGCGGTATCTGGCGCGGTATCCGTCGCGGCGGCAATGATGCGGGCGATATCGTCCGTATTCAGGACATCGCCGGCGGCGTAGCGGGCGTTCAGCGGTTCGGCCAGCGTCTGCAACGCCGCGTCATCGCGCGCCGACAGAAACACGTGTTGGCCGCGGGCATGCAGCCGCCGCGCCAGCGCTGTGCCGACGCCGCCCGTTGCGCCGAAAATAACAATTGGTCCTGACATAGTGCTGCGTTCCTCCTTGGCGTTGCGTTGTCGATCACGCGTGCAGACCGGCCATGCAGCGTGCCGCCATGGACCGGTGCCTACCCCGTGAGCTATGTAGGCGCACCCATTCGGCAAGGCCCATGACCCCAGACGATACCCGCCCTGTGACGCCCGCACAGCCCGACATGCCGCCGGACGTGCCACATGCCATGGGCCACACCACGCCGCGCGACCGCCAGCGCGCCTTTGGCATTTTGTTCTTTTGCTTGCTGTGTCTAGGCATGGGGCAGTCGTTGTTTTTTGCGGTGCTGCCGCCGGTTGCGCGCGATTTGGGCCTCAGCGAGGTGCAGGTCGGCGCGATCTTTTCGCTGTCGGCGCTGTTGTGGGTGGTGAGCAGCCCGTTTTGGGGCCGCACCAGCGATGTGTGGGGGCGCAAAGCGGTGATGCTGATCGGCCTATGCGGCTTTGGCACGTCGACCATCGGCTTTGCGGTATTGATCTGGATGGGTATGCAGGCGGTGATCGGGCTGGCGCTGCTGTTTCCGCTGCTGGTGGCGGTGCGGGCGATTTTTGGCGCCTTCGGCTCGGGCACCATGCCGGCAAGCCAGGCCTATGTGGCCGACCGCACGACGCGGGCTGAACGCGCCTCCGGCGTTGCCACTATCGGCGCGGCGTTTGGCATGGGTACGGTCATCGGCCCGGGCGTTGCCGCGGCGCTGATTGTGTTTGGCCTGCTTGCGCCGTTTTTTGTGGTCGGCACGCTGGCCTTTCTCAGCGCCTTGGCGATCTGGCTGCTGTTGCCCGAACGCACGCCGCCGCGCGAACGGCGCGCCAAGACCCAGCGGCTTAAAATGAGGGATGCGCGGGTCTGGCCGTTTTTGACGGTCGGTGTGCTGATGGCCATGGGCCAATCCATCGTCGTGCAGGTTTCGGCGTTTTATTTTCAAGATACCTTGGCGCTTGGCGTTGAGGAGGCGGCGCAATTTGTCGGTGTGGCGATGATGGCTATGGCGATGTCGACGCTGTTTGCGCAATTGGTGCTGATCCAGCGCATGGCCCTTTCGGTGCAAACCATGTTGCGGGCCGGCACCGTGGCCATGATCATCGCATTTGTGCTGATGATCGCCGGCGGCACCTACGCAACCTTGGTGATGGCGCTGGTGATGGCCGGGCTAGGGTTTGGCCTGTTGCGGCCCGGGCTGTCGGCGGCGGCGTCGTTGAGCGTTACCCCGGACGAGCAAGGCGCGGTTGCCGGGTTCATCGGCTCCACCGCCGCCATCGGCCACGTGGTCAACCCGTTCATTGCCTTGCCGCTGTATCAGCTTCTGCCGCAAGCACCGTTCATATTGGCGGCCTGCTTGATGGTGGTGATGGGCGTTTTCATTGTCATGCACCCGTTGGTCTCAACCGTGCGCGCCGGCTACGAAGATGAAGACGATCATGACGGCGAGATCGTGCCTAAGGGCTAAGCATGCTCGCTACGCTGCGCCTCCCACGCGGTGACAAGACCCTGGATGGCCATGGTAAAGGCGTGCGGCTGGTCCAGCATCACGTGGTGGCGCGCCTCGGGAATGGCAAATACCGGCGTGCACGGGCCACCGATCTTTTTGTGATAGGCCATAACGTCTTGCTGGCCGTTCCACGACAAGGCCCCCATGACAACCGCCTTGCGGCACGGCATTTGCGCAAACCGCTCGTTGAGGTCGGCGCCCAATACCAAGCCATAGAAGATTTTCGGGTCGAATTTCCACGTCCAGCCGTGGCCGGCGGCGGTGCGGCCTAAGGGGTCCGGCTCCGGCGTTGCCTGCCGTAAGCTGAGGCGAGCGATATGATCGAAGATAAAGCGGTTGGCCAAGGGCTGGTCCGGCGCTAGGCGGAAGCGGCCAAGCGCTGTGTCCAGATCCGGGTAGACGCGCGTCGGCCGCGGCGGTGGATTGTCCTTGAACCATTCTTCGTGCTCGCCCGGCGGCCGGACGCCGAAATCGACCAGCACCACACCGCCCAAATCCTCACCATAGGTGGAGGCCGCGATCAGCGACACGAACCCGCCGAACGAATGGCCCACCACATAGCCCGGCGCCATGCCCGCATCGTGCACGACGCTGATAATTTCTTTGGCATAGCTGTCGCGCGTATAGCGATCCGGCCGCCAGCCGCTATCGCCCATGCCGCCGAGATCCATCGACGCAACTTGAAACCGATCGGTCAGATAGGGCGCAATATGGGCAAACCAATGCGCATGCGCGCCGTTGCCGTGGACAAACACAATCCCCGGTTTCGCTGGTGCCTTCCGCGTGGGCGCCCCCCACAGCAGATAATGAATGGCGGTGCCGTCCACCTGCACGGTGCGGCTGCTACACGGTGCTGCCAGCGCCCGCGTGAACCATGCGGGCGGCGTGGTGATTTCTATCAGCGGTTCTTCCAGCGGCGCGTTTTGCGGCGGGCCGCCGGGCTGGCGGGTGGCCGTGGGGCGTTCTTCATACGTCATGAGGCAGGGTCATTGGGGAGGCAGGATCATGGGAGCGGGCTCATGGGAGCGGGTATGGGCGGCAGCTTTAGCGGATGCGGTGGGCTGCTGGCTAGCGGTGCGGTGTTGACATGGCAGAGGCGGCTGCTATTTTCCGCCGCCGATCGGCTGGCAAAATGCCGGCGCATCGGTATGTGTCCCGGTTAGCCTGTCTTTTCGACCCTTAAGATATAAGCGACAGATAAGATGAAAGTCCGCAATTCGCTCAAGTCGCTGGCCAAACGCGACAAAAACTGCCGTATCGTGCGCCGCAAAGGCCGGTTATACGTCATCAACAAGGTCAACCCGCGCTTCAAGGCCCGCCAGGGCTGATCCGCCAGGACGGGGGAGGCGCATGGCCACGCCCGTTGCCAATAGCCCGGTTAAAGCGGTTGTGTTCGACTTGGGCGGCGTCCTCATTGATTGGGACCCGCGGCGGATTTTCCAGCAGCATTTTGCCACGCGCGGGGTCATGGAAGAATTCATGGCGCAGGTGTTTTGGCGCGCCCACCATGCCTGCCACGACACCGCCGCACCGTTTGCCGAAACCTTGGCCCCGTATAAGCAAGCGCACCCGCAATATGCCGGCGCTTTCGATGCCATCGCCACGCAGTGGCAACGCGCGCTGCTCGGGCCGATCCCAGAGACGGTGGCCATTGTCGACGAGCTTGCCGCCCGCAACACGCCGCTGTTTGCGCTGACCAATTGGCCGGCGCAGACCTGGCCGCCGACCCATCCGGCACCGGACGCGTATGGGTTTCTTGGCCATTTTGCCGATATCGTGGTGTCGGGCCAAGTGCAGCTAAGAAAGCCCGACCCGGCGATTTACGCGCTGGCCCTTAGCCGGTTCGGCTTGGCGCCGGGCGAGGCGCTGTTCGTGGACGATCTGGCCGTCAACGCCGACGCGGCCACGCAAGCGGGGATGATCGGCCATCAATTCATGTCCGCCGATCATCTGCGCGATGCCTTGCGCGCAGCGCAGCTTCTATAGCGCTCAGTCTAACGGTGTGAGCGCTGCCCCTTGCAGCGCTGTGCGTGCCGGGTCACGATCCCGCACATCGTGCCGGCGCCGCCGGCGCATGGGAAACCGTCGTTAAGCCATAGGAGCTTGAGCGCAGATGCCTGGAAAATTCATGATTTACGGCGCAACCGGCTATACCGGCAAGCTCACCGCCAAAGCGGCGGCGGAAAAGGGGCTAAAGCCGGTTTTGGCCGGCCGCAGCGTCGACAAGCTGCGCGCGCTGGCCGAACCCTTGGGCTTAGACTGGGTGGCCTTCACCCTTGACCGGCCTAATGCCTTGGACAAGGCGTTGGCCGATGTGGATGCGGTTTTGCACATCGCCGGGCCGTTTTCGGCCACGTCCGAACCTATGCTCGACGCCTGTTTGCGCACCAAGACCCATTATTTGGACATCACCGGCGAGATTGACGTGTTCGAGGCCTGTGCGGCGCGCGATGCAGAAGCCCGCAAAGCCGGCATTATGGTGCTGCCGGGCGCCGGCTTCGACGTGGTGCCCAGCGATTGCTTGGCCGCCCACGTAGCACGGCGGCTGCCGGCGGCGCGGCGGTTGGAAATCGGCATTTCCGGCATGAACAACCCGTCGCACGGCACCGCCAAGACCATGGTTGAGAGCATCTCTTCAGGCACGCGGGCGCGGCGGGATGCGCAAATCGTCACCCTATCCAAAGCGCCGCGCCGCACATTCGATTACGGTACCGGCGATAAGACCTCGATTGCGGTCGGCTGGGGCGATGTCTCCACCGCCTATCATTCAACCGGCATTGGCGACATCACCATCTATTTTGAAGCTAGCAAGGATATGGAGCGGATGGCGGGCCTGGGGGCGGCCGGGCGCTGGGTTTTGGGCACCGGGCCGATGCAATATGTGCTTAAAAGCCTGGTGGATCGGTTGCCCGAAGGCCCCACCGATGCGCAACGTGCCGCCGGGCACACCATTTTGGTGGCCGAAGCCAGCGACGATGCCGGCCACGTGGTGCGCACGCGGTTGGAGACACCGGAAGGCTATACGCTGACCATGTACACCGGCCTGGAATTGGCCACACGCGCCGCCGCCGGTGACGTCACACCCGGCTTCCAGACCCCGTCAAGCGCCTATGGGGCGGACTTTATCTTGGGGTTTGACGGCGTCACGCGCGCGGATTTGAACGCATAAGCGGTTTATGTGACGCCGCCGCCCTCGCCAAAGGGCGTGCACGTGCCATATAGACAGGGCATGAGAGACCTATCCGCACCTATGCTGGCCTATCTATCGGCCGCCGGCGCCCGGCGGCTGTTGGGCACGGTGCTGCTGGCGGTGGCGGCCATGATTGGTGCGCCCGCCTTGGCGCCGGCGCAACCAGCAGTGCCCGCCGCCCCGCTCGACCAGCTGTTTGCGCAGCTTGCCCAGGCGCAAACTCCCGGCGAGGCCGAACGCATCGAAGAGGCGATTTGGCAGGCATGGTCGCACTCAGGCAGCGCTACGGTGGATTTCGTCATGCACCGCGGCAGCGTGGCGCTGGCGGCGCGCAATTATGCCGCCGCCTTAGACATGTTCTCCGTCGCCATCGACCTAGCGCCGGACTACGCGGAAGCCTGGAACAAGCGGGCGACGGTGTATTACCTCATCAACGACTACGAGGCGGCCATCGCCGATGTGACCCACGTGCTGGCGCGCGAGCCGCGCCATTGGGCGGCGTTGATGGGGCTGGCGGTGATGTTCGACGACCTGGACCGCAAGCAGCCGGCGCTTGAGGCCTACCGCGCGGCGCTCAAAATCAATCCGCAGCTTGCCGATGCCCGTGATGCCGTCGACCGGCTGACCATCGAGGTTGAAGGCCAAGGTATCTAGGGGTGCATCTTTAAGGCATCTAAGCGGGACGCATCACCGATGGAGCCATCATGGGACGGATGATCAAACGGATCATGACAACAGCGCTTGTTATCGTGCTGGTCGTATCGGCCGGCCTTTTTATGTACACGCAACGGTTCACCGCGCGCACCCAGGCGGCGTTCCCGCCGCTTGGCGACTTTGTCGAGGTGGACGGCGCCAACTTGCATTACGTCGACCGCGGCGCCGGCGTGCCGGTGGTGCTGGTTCACGGGGCCAGCGGCAATTTGCGCGATTTTACCAATTCCATCTTGGATAGGTTGGCCGAAGACCATCGGGTTATTGCCTTTGATCGGCCCGGCCATGGGTGGAGCGAGCGCCCGGACGTCGATGCAGTGCACGACCCGGCGGTGCAGGCGCAGCTGATCAACGCCGCGCTCAAAAAAATCGGCGTCGGGCCGCACGTGCTGGTAGGCCATTCCTGGGGCGGCGCGGTGGCCATGGCCTACGCGCTGGCCTACCCGGATGATCTGCTCGGGGTCATCCCCTTAGCCGGCGCTACCTATCCGTGGCCGGGCGGCATCGCTTGGTATCACCGCGTGGTGCAGACGCCGGTGGTCGGGGCGTATTTCCTGCATACGCTGATGGTGCCCGCCGGCTTGCAACTCAGCGGGCCCGGCGTCGTCGGCAATTTTGCGCCCGATGCCGCGCCGGCCGGGTTTGCTGAGGCGATCGGGCTTAATTTGTTGTTCCGGCCCAATAATTTCCGCAATAACAGCGCCGATGTCAGCCATTTGAAGGCAGCGCTGGCGCTGCAATCGCAGCGCTATGGAGAGGTGCGGGTACCGACCATCATCATTCATGGCGGCGGCGATAGAAGCGTGGGGTTTGCTATCCATTCCGAACCGCTGCACGCCGCCGTTAAGGGGTCGGAATTGATCCGCCTGCGCGGCACCGGCCACATGCCGCATTACGCGCATCCTGATTACGTGGTGGATGCGGTGGCCCGGCTGGCGCGCGGCGAACCGCCCCGCGCCGGGCTCACGGTCGTGGAGCCGGAGCAAAGATTGGCGCAACATCGCTAAAGCGGGGGCTTGCGTGACGGCTGGGGCGAGGGCTGGCGCGCACGCACGTATTAGCCGGGATGGCCGGTGCCGTCGGCAACGAAAGCGACGCGCAGCATATTGGTGGCGCCCGGCGTGCCGAGCGGCACACCGGCCATGATCACCACCCGGTCTCCCACCCGCGCCATCCCTTGCTCGCGGGCCAGCCGCAAGGCGCGGTCCACCATATCGTCGAGGTCGCGCGCGTCGTCGGTCAAGACGCAATTCAGACCCCAGACGAGCGACAGCCGCCGCGCCGTTGGTGCATGCGGGGTGAGCGCCATCACCGGTACTTGGCTGCGCTCGCGTGCGGCACGCATGCCGGTGGCACCGGACGTCGTGTAGCAGACGATGGCCGCAGCGTTGAGGGTTTCAGCCACCGTGCGCGCGGCGTTGCTCAAGGCGTCGGGTCCGGTGGGTTCGGGCTCGGTGCGCTGGGCGTTGATGATCTGGGCGTAATTTTCATCGGTTTCCACGCTCTCAGCGATGCGGTTCATCACCGCCACCGCGTCGACGGGATAGGTGCCCGCCGCCGATTCCGCCGACAGCATCACTGCGTCCGCCCCTTCGAATACGGCCGTGGCCACATCTGACACTTCGGCGCGCGTGGGCACCGGATTGGCGATCATGCTATCGAGCATTTGCGTGGCCACCACAACCGGCTTGCCGGCGCGGCGCGCGGCGCGGGTAATGCGCTTTTGCAGGCCCGGCACGGTTTCGATCGGGCATTCGACGCCCAGATCGCCGCGCGCCACCATCAGCCCGTCGGCGATCTCCAGCACCGCATCGAGATCGTCGATAGCCGTCGGCTTTTCTATTTTGGCCATGATGGCGGCGTGCCCGTGCGTCATTTTGCGGGCTTCGGCCACGTCCTGCGCCGATTGCACGAAGGACAGGGCGATCCAGTCCACGTCCAGATTGAGTGCGGCTTCAAGGTCGCCGCGGTCTTTGGCGGTCAGCGCCGGTATCGGCAGGCGCGCGTCTGGAATATTGACGCCCTTACGCGAGGTCAGGGTGCCGCCGGCGATTACCGTCGTTACCAGCGCATCCTCCATAACCTCTTCAACGCGCAATCGGATCTTTCCATCGTCGAGCAGCAAATGATGGCCTGTCTTGGCCACGTCGAATATTTCAGGGTGCGGAAGAAACGCCCGTGCTTGGGTGCCCGGCGCCGGCGACGCATCAAGGCGGAAGCTGGCACCGTCCTCAAGGGATGACCCGGTGCCAGCCATTTCACCGATGCGGATCTTCGGGCCTTGCAAATCCACCAGGACCGCGATCGGGCGGCCGGCATTGCGTTCAAGCTCGCGGATCATGGCGACCCGGCGCGCAAGGCCTTTGTGGTCTGAATGGCTCATATTCAGGCGAAAGGCGTCCGCTCCTGCTTCGTGCAGGGCTGAGACGGTGGCGTAATCGTCTGACGACGGCCCAAGCGTTGCGAGGATACGGACATTGCGGTGGCGCACGGCGCTAATTTCCTTCTCCGGCGGAGGGGGCAAGGGAGGGAGACGGGGCAGGGGATGGAGATGCGGATGGAGACGGGTTGCCGGGCCGGCGGCTTGCCGCGTCGAGGCGCACCGTCCAATCGGGCGCGCGAGCGGTGTCCACCTCCATGAACCCGGCCACGTGGTGGCCGCGCGCGCTGCAATCGTCGCGGCCGACAATGGTAAATTCGCCCGGCGCCACGCACAAAGTTGAGGGGCCAGACCAGCCACCGCCGGCGTCGAAATCTATGGCGAACAAATAATAATAGCGCCCTTGCAGATCGCTTTGGATCAGCGCTGCGCATTGGTGCGCGTCAAGGTGCCACCACCCTTCCGACATCCAGGTGTCGCCGGTGGAATAGCCAAGCGCGAGGCCGACGCGGCTATCGGTATCGTTGCAGACGTCCAGCCCGGCCGCGGCCGCGCGCGGCAGCCCGATGAGCGCTGCGGCCATGACCCCCAAAACCAAAATCCGTCTTGCCCGTATCACGTGCCTAAATCCTGCTTGCCGCCTGGCGGCCCCTCGCCGATCGGGGGCGGATTGGGGTCGAGTACGGATAACGCTAGCACCGCAGGAGCAGTGTGTCAGGCGTCTGCCGGTGCGGTATTTTGGCGGTCCTTTTTGGCGTGCGCTGGGCCGGCGTTGCCCGCGTGCATCTGTGCTTGGCGCACGACCTTGCCTATAGTCGCGGGCATGTCCGACACGATGCTAACACCCGCTGCCGCCACCACTGCCGCCGCATGCCATCCGGATGATGCTGCCTTTCAGCCGTTTCACCTAGTCAATGCCGGGGCCGATGCCCCGGTGGTGTTGCTCTGCGACCATGCCTGCGCTGCTTTGCCGCCGGGCCATGGCACGTTGGGCTTGCCGCCGATGGATTTGGAGCGGCACATCGCGTGGGATATCGGCGCCGCCGACGTGACCCGCCGGATGGCGGCATTGCTGGACGCACCGGCGGTTCTGTGCGGGTTTTCGCGGCTGCTGATCGACCCCAACCGGGGGGCGGATGACCCGACATTGGTAATGAAACTGTCCGACGGCGCCATTATTCCCGGCAACGCGCACGCCGACGCGGCTGAGGTTGCGCGCCGGCGACAGGCCTATTGGCAGCCGTATCAAGCGGCGGTGACGGCGGCCATTGATAGGCTTATCGGCACCGGCCGGGTGCCGGCACTGGTCTCCATTCATAGTTTTACGCCGGTATGGCGTGGCCGCCCGCGGCCGTGGCATGCGGGCATCTTGTGGGACCGCGACCCGCGCTTACCGCGCCCGTTGCTGGCGGCCTTGCGCGGCGAGCCAGGCCTTGTGGTCGGCGATAACGAGCCTTATTCCGGCCGGCTGCACGGCGATACCCTCTACCGCCACGGCACGGCGCGCGGGTTGGCCCACGCCTTGGTCGAAATCCGGCAAGACCTGATCGACACCCACCACGGCGCGCAAGAATGGGCGGAACGGTTGGCCCGCATCACGGCTGCCGCGCTGGCGCAGGACCCGGACATCAACCGGGTCACATTTTTTGGGTCGCATACGGATCAAACAGCGCGGGAGATGGGGCGGGAGACGGGGCGGGAGCCGGGGCGGGGGCCGGAACAATGAAGCGCCCGACATTTACCCTTGGCGTTGAAGAAGAGTATTTGTTGGTCGACCGGCAAACCCGCGACCTGGTATCCGAGCCGCCAAGCGAGCTGATGCCCAAATTGTCGCAGGCGATCGGGGCGCAGGTATCGCCGGAATTTCTGCAAAGCCAGGTTGAAATCGGCACCAGCGTGTGCGCGACGCCGGCGCAGGTGCGTGCCGAATTATGCCGGTTGCGCGCTGCTGTGGCGCAGGTTGCGGCGGACTATGGCTACGCGCCAGTGGCCGCCAGCACCCACCCGTTTGCCAAATGGAGCGAGCAGCACCATACCGGCAGGGCGCGTTATGACCAGATCGCCAAGGATTTGGCCGGTGCCGTGCGCCGGTTGTTGATCTGCGGCATGCATATTCATTGCGGCATCGAAGACAACGACCTGCGCATCGATTTGATGAACCAGGTCGGCTATTTTTTGCCGCATATTTTGGCATTGTCGGCGTCCTCGCCCTATTGGCAGGGGGAGGATACGGGTATGGCGTCTTACCGTCTCACGGTGTTCGATGCGTTGCCGCGCACCGGCGTGCCGGACGCGTTTGACAGTTGGCCGGAATACCAGCGCGTGGTGGCGCGGCTGGTGGAGGTGGGGGCCATAGAGGATGCCAGCAAGATTTGGTGGGACATCCGCCCCTCGGTCCGTTGGCCGACCCTGGAAGCGCGGGTGGCCGATGTGTGCACGCGCATCGAAGACGCGGTGGCGCTGGCGGCGCTCTACCAATGCCTGCTGTCGATGCTGTTTACCTTGCGCGAACAAAACCAGCGGTGGCGGATTTATCCGCGCATTCTGATCGAGGAAAACCGCTGGCGTGCGCAGCGCTATGGCGCCACACGCGACCTGGCGGATTTCGGCAAGGGCGAGATGGTGCCGCTGGGGGATTTGGCGGACGAATTGGTAGGCCTGTTGCAGGCCGAAGCGGTGGAGCTTGGCTGTACGGCGGAATTGGCCCATGTGGCGGTGATCGCGCGGCGTGGCACCAGCGCCCAAGGCCAGCGCACCGCCTATGAAGAAGCGCGCGTGGACGGTGCCTCCCACAACGCGGCGCTGGTCAAGGTGGTGGATTATCTGATCGAAGAAACCATGTATGGGGTTAACCCCCCGTCTGCGGGTGATCCCGCACCAGCCGCAGGAGAGCGTTAAGGCCGATGACACACCCCACCGATACGGAACTCGAAGCCGCCGCGTTCCGCCGCCTTGTGCAGCATTTGCGCGCGCGCAACGACGTGCAGAACATTGATTTGATGAACCTTGCGGGCTTTTGCCGCAATTGCCTATCGCGCTGGTACAGCGAAGAAGCAGCAGCGCGCGGCGTCGAGATATCCAAAGAGGCCGCGCGCGAGCGCGTCTACGGCATGCCGTATGAGACGTGGAAGGCGAAATATCAGACCTAAGGGGTGACTTTGGCGGTTGCCGATGGCCGGCTATCGTGGCTAATGTCCGCGCCGCTTTTCAGGGTTCCCCTTTTGCACGAGGCGCACCATGGCGCAGACCGGCGGCATCGCCCGCGACCAGCTCAAATCCATCGTTGAACGCATCGAGCGGCTGGAAGAGGAAAAAGCCGCCCTCGCCGGCGATATCCGCGACATTTACGCGGAAGCCAAAGGCAATGGTTTTGACGTCAAGGCGCTGCGCCGAGTGGTGCGCGAGCGCAAGCTCGACCGCGCCGAATTTCAAGAGCAAGAAGCGATTATCGATCTGTACCGCTCAGTGCTAGGACTTGCCGGTTAGGGCATCGGCTTAGGCGGGGCCAGCTCGTATCAGCGCACCTCCCCGCGCGTATCAGCGCACCTCAATACCTAAGTCGCGCACTTTGCGGTACAGCGTCGAGCGGCCGATGCCTAAGCGGCGCGCCACCTCAGACATATGGCCTTCGTATTTTTCGATCGCCAGGCGGATCATGTCCGCTTCTATGTCTTCCAGCTTTTTGAGGTTTCCGGTTTCATCGAGCGCGGTAATGTCGCGCGGCGTTGCGGGGTATGTTGCATCGGGCGCATAGAGGGCCGGTGTGGCGGCCTGCAGGTCGGCGGCGTGGGCGTTTGTTGGCTGCATCAAGGCCGGCGGCGGCGGTGTGTCGGCGCTGCCAAGGACGGCGGGCTGGATATCGGGCAGGCGCGGCTTGGGCTTGGCTTGCGCGGAGGCAAGGTTGGCGATTTGCGGAAAATCTTCCACCTCCAGCATGTCGCCATCGCACAACACCACCGCCCGGAACACGGCATTTTCCAGTTGCCGCACATTGCCCGGCCATCCGAACCCGTCCAGCAGCGCGCGGGCATCGCTGCGCACGCCGCGAACGGATTTGCCTTCTTCTGAGGCGAACCGGGCAATGAAATGGTCTGTCAGCGGGGCGATGTCCTCCCGGCGGGCGCGCAAGGGCGGCACAGCGATGGGAAAGACATTGAGCCGGTAATACAGATCTTCGCGGAAAGTGCCCTCGTGCACCGCCTGGATGAGATCGCGGTTGGTGGCGGAAATCAGCCGGATATCCACCTGGACCGGCTTTTTGGCGCCAACCGGGTCAACTTCGCCCTCTTGCAAGGCGCGCAGCAGCTTGACCTGCATATCGAGCGGCAATTCGCCGATTTCGTCCAAAAACAACGTGCCGCCATGGGCTTCTTGGAATTTGCCGCGGTGCCGGCCGGTGGCGCCGGTAAAGGCGCCTTTTTCGTGGCCGAACAAAATGGATTCGACCAAATGCTCGGGAATAGCGCCGCAATTGACGGTAATGAACGGGTGCCCGGCGCGGTCGCTGGAGCCTTGGATGGCGCGGGCGACAATCTCTTTGCCCACCCCCGATTCGCCTTCGATGAGAATCGGAATGGTCGATTGCGCGGCGCGTTCGCCAATTTTGATCACTTTGCGCATGGTCGGGCTGTCGGCGATCAACTCATTGAAAGTCAATTCGCCGGTTGAGTGTTTCTGGAGCCGGGTAATTTCACGGCCCAGAGCCTCAAGTTTCAGCGCGTTGGCGATGGATACCTGCAGCCGCTCGGGGCTGGCCGGCTTGACCACGAAATCGCACGCGCCCGCCTGCATCGCCTTGACCACCGTATCGATGCCGCCATGCCCGGTCAGCACCACGAAAGGCAGGTCCGGGCGCATGGGGTGGATCCGCTCCATTACCGCCCACCCATCGGTATGCGGCATGACAAGGTCGAGAACGACCAAGTCCACCTCATGGCCAAACGTGCCCTCTAAGATAGTAATCGCCTCATTGCCGCCGCTCGCCGTCATCACCCGGTGGCCATCGCGCTCGACCACGCTGCAAATCAGCCGCATCTGCGCGGGGTCGTCCTCGGCAATGAGAATGGTTTTGGCCATGCCGGCCCTCCCACATCACGCGGCCCGTAGGACCGGCATCTTCAGCACTATCGCGGCGGCGCAAGGCAAGGCAGACCGAGCCCTAATAAGAACATACCGCTAACATTTGGCGACATATGGCCCGCAGTGCCACCTGTAACCAGGTTTGTAAATGCCGCAAATTGGTTAAAGAGGGTTTTAGAAATCCTGCCATACTGGCTAAACTTGGCACTATTCCTGTTTCAGGATGGGAAATGGCGCTACAGGGCTGGGAGCCTAGGGGTTTGGGGGTGTGGCGGAAACGTTACGCCTGTTGCCCAAGGGGACATTGCCTCGGAAAATCGGTTGCCCGTTTGCCTGGAATTGTGCGAATAAGATTGTGGATACGCGGACTAGGTAGTTTCGGGGCGGGTCCCGGCCTCCTGTTTTCGGCGGGGGGTGCGAATGGAAATTTCGAAGGACTGGAGAGTGGGATGAACACGCTATCCCGAGTTATTGCGGCTGGGGCTTTTATCGGCCTTGCAGGCTGCGGTGTAGGGGGGACTTTCACTGTTGAGAGGTTCCTAAACGAGAATATTGACGGAACCGATTTCAACACGTGCTTGGCAGCTGAGTATCAAGATCGTGCGACGTCGGAAGCCTATTTGGACTCAGAGTGGCGCCATTCCGTGTTGTTTGCACGTAAGGGCCGTGCGGCACTGGCCGGCGAACAGGTCGACCCGTTCGAGCCGGAAAATCTGCCGAATCGCCGCAAGGTGCTTGATTCCCAGTTGAAGGAATTGCGCGAAGAGCGGGTGCGTCTGCTCGACACCATGGCTAATGGCGGCCGTGAATTGCGCCCATGCGCATGCGCCAAGGCACAGCGGTACTATGACGGTTGGGTCGAGCAGGCCTCGGACAACCAGCTTGGTGCCGGCGGCAGCTCGTTCTGGGGCCCGGGCGGACCGGTGCAGCCGGACCGTGTCGAATCGGAAAAAGTGGCCTACTATGAAGCCTTCGCCGAATGCGTGCCGCCTGGCGCGACGGACGACGATTTCGTCATCTATTTCGGCTTCGACAAGTTTGATCTGACATCGGCAGCGATGGTGGTGATCGAAGAAGTGGCGAGCTTCACCAAGGAGTTCAACACGCCTGCGGTCAACGTTGTCGGCCACACCGATACGTCCGGTTCGGCCGTCTACAACCAGGGCCTGTCCGAGCGCCGCGCTAATGCGGTGGCCGATGCCCTAGCGGCGCGGGGTGTTGAAATCGGCACCGTCAGCGCTAAAGGCCAGACTGAGCCTGCGGTTCCGACCGGCGACGGCGTGCGCGAGCCGCTCAACCGCCGCGCGGTGATCGAGGTCCGGAACTAAACCGGCCGTCACACATACGGTGAGCTAAGGCTTACCGGCGACAACCAGAAGGGCCCGGCCATTGCGCCGGGCCCTTTTTGTTTTGTTTGTTGGTGGATACCGCCCATATTCCGTGTCATCCACTTTAGGGATGTGGGGGGCATCCCCGCGGGTGCTGCGCCCGCGCTTACCCCTCCCCCCCCGCATTTTTCATGTCCTGCCCCGTTGGTGAGAATCGCTGCATGCCGACACTTTCCGCCCCCGCCCCGGCTTCCGCTCCTGCCGCCGCGTCCACCCCCGCCCTGACCGGTGGCGCCGGCTTGCCAGCCTGGGATTTGACCGATCTCTACCCGCCCGCCACCGGCGATGCGCGCGATCGGGAGCCTGATCGGGAGCCTGATCGGGAGATTGCCGGCAAGACGGCGGCTCTGGCCGACATCGAAACCGCAATGACCGAGGCGGAGGCGTTTGCGGGCGCCTATGCCAGTAAAGTTGAAACGATTCTGTCGGGCCCGGCGGGCGGTGACGCGTTGGCCGCCGCCATTGCCGCCTATGAGGCGCTCGATGAACGGATGGGCCGCGTGAGGTCGTTTGCCGGGCTGGTCTATGCCAGCGATACGGCCAACCCGGCGTTTACCAAGTTCTTTGGCGACGTGCAGGAGAAGCTGACGGATATCGGCAGCAAAATCCTGTTTTTCACCCTCGATCTCAACCGGCTAGACGAGGCGGCGCTGCAAGACGCCTATACCCAAAGCACAGCCCTTGCACGCTATCGGCCTTGGCTTACCGCGCAGCGCGCCTGGCGGCCGTATCAGCTAGCGGACGACTTGGAAAAGCTGCTGCTGGAAAAGCGCGTGACCGGGGCGAGCGCGTGGATCCGGTTGTTCGACGACACCATGGCCGGGCTGCGATTCGAGATCGACGGGCAAGAGCTAGCGATCGAGGCCGCGCTCAATTGCCTCGCCGATACGGATGCGGCAAAGCGCCAATCAGCAGCGCAGGCCTTAGCGGCCACCTTCGCGCGCACATCCGGCACCTTTACCTTGATAACCAACACGCTGGCCAAGGACAAAGACACCGAAGACCGCTGGCGCGGCCACACGGATGTGGCCGCGGCGCGGCATTTGGCCAACCAAATCGAAGGCGAGGTCGTGGATGCCTTGGCGACGGCGGTTGAAGACGCCTTTGTGCGCGTGTCGCACCGCTATTACGCGCTCAAGGCGCGCATGCTGGGGACCGACCGCCTAAACTTCTGGGACCGCAACGCCCCGCTCCCCGGCGCCGACGACCGCCGCTTTGAATGGGATGCGGCCCGCGCCACGGTGGTGGAGGCGTATCAGGCCTTTTCACCGGAGATGGCTCAGATCGCCGGGCGGTTCTTCGGTTCCGGCTGGATCGATGCGCAGCTTCGGCCGGGCAAGGCGCCCGGCGCCTTTTCCCATTCTACCGTACCATCCGTACACCCCTATATATTGCTGAACTATCAAGGTCGGCTGCGCGACGTCATGACGCTTGCGCACGAGCTTGGCCACGGCGTGCATCAGGTTTTGGCGGCGTCGCAAGGGCAGTTGCTGTCGCAGACGCCGCTGACTTTGGCGGAAACCGCGTCGGTCTTTGGCGAGATGCTGACATTCCAGGCGCTGTTGGCGCGTGCCCCTGATACGCCCACGCGCCGCGCGATGCTGGCGTCTAAGGTTGAAGACATGATCAACACCGTCGTTCGGCAAACGGCGTTTTATCTGTTCGAACGCCAGGTGCATAAGCGCCGCCGCGACGGCGAGCTGACGGCGGAGGATATCGGCCGTATCTGGCTCGACGTGCAGGCGCGCAGCCTTGGGCCCGCGGTGACGCTCAACCCCGGATACGAGACCTTTTGGTGCTACATCCCGCATTTCATTCACGCGCCGTTTTATGTCTACGCCTATGCGTTTGGGGATTGTCTGGTGAACGCGCTCTACCGGGTGTATCAGGGGGGGCATGAGGATTTTGCCGCCGCCTATCTTGATATGTTGCGCGCCGGCGGCAGCAAGCATCACGCGCAATTGCTGGCACCGTTTGGCTTGGACGCGCGCGACCCAAGCTTTTGGGACGGCGGGTTGCAGGTGATAGAGGGCCTTATTGATGAGCTGGAAAGCTTGGTTGACTAGCCGATGAGCGAGGACCGCCCAGCCACGGAAGAAAACCGCCTATCGGGCCGCGCTAAGCGCTATGCGCGTGTCGGCGGCGGGGTGGGCGGCATTGCCGCTAAGGTTGCCGGCGCCCGACTGTTGGGCATCGACCTGGATGACGCGGCCATGGCGGCGCAACTGCGCGACGCCTTGGGCGGCATGAAAGGGCCGATCATGAAGGTGGCGCAAATGCTGGCCACCATCCCCGAAGCCTTGCCCGAAGATTACGCCATGGAACTGGCGCAACTGCAGGCCAACGCGCCGCCCATGGGCTGGCCGTTCGTCAAGCGGCGGATGGCGGCGGAGCTTGGCTCCGGCTGGCAAAAACGGTTTGGCTCGTTTACCCGTGACGCTGCCGCCGCCGCGTCGCTAGGCCAGGTGCACCGCGCGACCACGCCGGACGGCGCCGCCTTGGCCTGCAAGCTGCAATATCCCGACATGCAATCGGCGGTGGAGGCGGACTTAGCGCAGCTTGAAGTGGTGTTCGCCATCCAGCGGCGCTTGAACGGGGTCATCGATACCCGCCAGATGGCCAAGGAAATTGGCGCGCGGCTGCGCGAGGAGCTGGATTACACGCTCGAAGCGCGGCACGTGGCGCTCTACCAGCACATGCTGGCGGACGATACCTCCATCCGCGTGCCCGCCGTTGTCGATGCGCTGTCCACCCAGCGTCTGTTGGCGATGACGTGGCTCGATGGCACGCCGCTGCTGGAGTTCCGCACCGCGCCGCTGGCGGTGCGCAACGCCATTGCATCGGCCATGTTCCGCGCCTGGTGGCACCCGTTCAGCCATTACGGGGTCATCCACGGCGACCCGCATTTGGGCAATTACACCGTGCGCGACGATCACGGCATCAACCTTTTGGATTATGGCTGCATCCGCAAATTCCCGCCGCGCTTCGTGACCGGGGTAGTGGAACTGTATCAGGGCCTCAAAACGCAAGACCGCGACCGGGTGGTGGCGGCCTATGAAAGCTGGGGGTTCAAGAACTTAAACGCGGAGCTGGTGGATGTGCTCAACATCTGGGCCGGTTTCATTTATGGCCCCTTGCTCGATGACCGGGTACGGACGATTGCCGACGGCATTTCACCGGGAAAATATGGCCGGGCGGAGGCGGCAAAGGTGCACACGGCGTTGAAAAAGCACGGGCCGGTGACGCCGCCGCGCGAGTTTGTGTTTATGGACCGGGCAGCGATCGGGCTGGGCGGCGTGTTTTTGCATTTGGCGGCGGAACTGAATTTCCATGATCTGTTCAACGCCGAAATCGACGCCTTCACCCACGACGCTTTGGCCGCGCGCCAGGCCGACGCCTTGTCCGCGCACGCCCTAAGCCTGCCGCCCGATGCCTAGGGTGCGCGATGCCTAGGAAGCCCGATGCCTAAGATCGACAACGCCGCCACGCCGGCGGGCGGGCAGGGCATTCCGGACGGGTTCAGCATCGCCACATGGCGCGGTGGGTTTGGCACCCAGGTGGGGCCGATCTATCAGCGGTTTAACGCCGACGGCACCTGGGCGCGCGGGTTTTTGGTGAGCGAAAAGCACACCAACGGGTTTGAGAATTGCCATGGCGGCATGCTCATGGCCTTCGCCGACATGGCCTTTGGCTCGGTGGTCACCTATGAGCTGCACCGCTTTTGGCTCACCGTGCGCTTGGTCACGGATTTTGTCTCCGCTGCCAAGCTTGGCGATTTTGTCCAGGGCAACGCCACCATCACCGGCACGCAAGATGACTTTATCAGCGTCCGCGGGCGGATATGGACGGATGCGGAGGCTGACCGGCTGATCATGACCGGCACCGGCGTGTTTAAGGCGCTCGGCCCGCGGCCAGGGGTCTCTCCCCTCGCATCACGCTAAATCGGGCCTCACGCTGAATTGGGGCCCGACGCGGAAATCAAGCATCGCGCTGCTTGTCCCCATGGCAGGTCCGCGCCTATAGTCCGCTGCAACAACATATTGTGACAGGGAGGTGGGGCGCATGGCTGATGCCAAGAACGAAGCGTTTCAAATAGACGCGTGGGGCAAGGAAATGGATCCGGAGGAGCATCTGGAAACCTGGGACGGGTTCATGGTGCTGACCAAATGGAGCACGATCGGCCTTACCGTCATCCTTATTCTGATGGCCATCTTCTTGCTCTAGCGGCATCGTGGCATCGCGTCATTGCGTCGCACGCTGGGCGAAAACGATCATCCGCACATCCCCCAAGACAAACACATCCCCCAAGACAAAAAGGGACCCCTCGCAGCAGGGCGCAGATATATGAAGCTTGCTATTCCCAAAGAGCGGCGCGACAACGAAACGCGCGTTGCCGCGTCACCGGAAACGGTCAAGAAACTCACCGCGCTGGGGTTTGAGGTAATCGTCGAAACGGGGGCAGGGCTTGCTGCGTCGATGTCGGACGCAGCTTACGAAGAGGCCGGTGCGACCATCGCCGGCGACGCCGATGCAGCGCTTGGGGATGCGGATATCGTGTTCAAGGTGCGCGGGCCCGGCGCCGATGAGATCGGTAAGCTTAAACGCGGCGCCGTACTGGTGGCGATGCTCAACCCCTACCAAAGCAAAGAGACGGTGGACGCGCTAGCGGCCGCCGGCATTACCGCCTTTGCCATGGAACTGATGCCGCGCATCACCCGCGCGCAATCCATGGATGTGTTGTCGTCGCAATCTAACCTGGCCGGCTACAAGGCGGTTATCGATGCCGCGGAAATGTTTACCCGCGCGTTTCCGATGATGATGACGGCGGCGGGCACCGTGGCCCCGGCGCGGGTGTTTGTCATGGGGGCGGGCGTTGCCGGCTTGCAGGCGATTGCCACCGCCAAGCGGCTTGGCGCCATCGTGTCGGCGACGGATGTGCGCGCTGCCGCCGCTGAGCAGGTGGAAAGCTTGGGCGGCAAATTCGTGATGGTCGAGCCCGATGAAGGCGATACCGGCGAGACGGCGGGCGGCTACGCCAAAGAAATGAGCGAAGACTACAAAAAGCGCCAAGCAGCGCTGGTGGCGGAAACCATCGCCAAGCAAGACGTGGTGATTACCACAGCGCTCATCCCCGGCCGGCCGGCGCCGGTGCTGGTCAGCGAAGAGATGGTCGCCAGCATGAAGCCCGGCTCGGTCATCGTCGATTTGGCCGTCGAGCAAGGCGGCAATTGCCCACTATCGAAGCCGGGCGAGGTCATGGATGCCGGCGGCGTCAAGATCTTAGGCCACCGCAACGTGCCCGGCCGGGTGCCGGTGGATGCGTCCAACCTCTATGCCAAGAACCTGCTCAATTTCATTACGCCGCTCGTCGATACGCAAACGGGCGCGCTGAACATCGACTGGGAAGACGAGATCATCACCGGCACGCTTATCTGCAAGGATGGACAGGTGGTGCACCCCTCGCTTCAACCCAAAACCCAGGGGGGGACCGCCTGATGGAAACCGCAATCGATCCTTTCATCTTCCGCTTGGCGATTTTCGTTCTTGCGATTTTCGTCGGCTACTATGTGGTGTGGAGCGTGACGCCGGCCTTGCACACGCCGCTGATGTCGGTCACCAACGCGGTGTCGTCGGTCATCATCGTCGGCGCCCTCATCGCCGTGGCGGTGGACCTGACGGCAAGCGAGACCGCCGGCTTTGCCCGCTGGCTCGGCATCGCCGGGGTGGTGTTGGCAAGCGTCAATATCTTCGGCGGTTTCCTCGTCACCCAGCGCATGCTGGGCATGTACAAGAAAAAAGATCGCAAATAGGGGGCTGCTCAGATGTCGGCCAATTTCGCAGCACTCGCCTACCTTGCGTCAGGTGTGCTTTTCATCATGGCGCTGCGCGGGCTTTCCAGCCCGGAAACATCGCGTCAGGGCAATATTTACGGCATGGTCGGCATGGCCATCGCTGTGACCACAACGCTGATCCGCCAAGATATCTCTAGCGCTACGGTGTGGATGTATATCATCGGCGCCGTCGCCATCGGCGGCACCATCGGCGCGGTGATCGCCAACCGCATCGCTATGACGGCGATGCCGCAACTCGTGGCCGCGTTCCATTCGCTGGTCGGCCTGGCCGCGGTGCTGGTGGCGTGGGCGGCGTTCATGTCGCCGGATGCGTTCGGCATCGGTAGTGCCGGCAATATCAAGATTGCCAGCCTGATCGAAATGGGGCTCGGCGTGGCGATTGGCGCCATCACCTTTTCCGGTTCGGTCATCGCCTTTGCCAAGCTGCAAGGCTCCATGTCCGGCGCGCCGATCATTCTGCCGGCGCGGCACCTCATCAATATTGTGCTCGCCGTGGTGATCGCCGGCGGTGTGATCTTCATGTGCTTGAACCCGGCCAACCAGACGATAGAGGCCTTTTTGGTAATCACCGTGTTCTCGTTCGTCATCGGGTTCTTGTTGATTATCCCCATCGGCGGGGCCGACATGCCGGTGGTGGTGTCCATGCTCAACTCGTATTCCGGTTGGGCGGCGGCGGCGTTGGGCTTCACCCTGCAAAACACCGCCTTGATCATCACCGGCGCGCTGGTCGGTTCGTCTGGTGCCATTCTTTCTTACATCATGTGTAAAGGCATGAACCGCTCGTTCATTTCGGTGATCTTGGGCGGGTTTGGCGGCGAGACGGCGGCCGCCGGCGGCGCGGTGGAAACGCGCCCGGTCAAGCAGGGGTCAGCCGAGGACGCTGCCTTCATCATGAAGAATGCCGGCTCCGTCATCATCGTGCCGGGCTACGGCATGGCGGTGGCGCAAGCGCAGCACGCGCTGCGCGAAATGGCCGATGCCCTCAAAGAAGAAGGCGTGACAGTCAAATACGCCATCCACCCGGTGGCCGGCCGCATGCCCGGCCACATGAATGTGCTGCTGGCCGAAGCCAACGTGCCGTATGACGAGGTGTTTGAACTCGAAGACATCAATTCCGAGTTTGCGCAATCCGACGTCGCTTTCGTGATCGGCGCCAATGACGTGACCAACCCTTCGGCCAAGACCGACCCGGCGAGCCCGATCTTTGGCATGCCGGTGCTGGATGTCGAAAAATCCGCCACCGTCTTGTTCGTCAAACGCGGTATGGGGTCGGGCTATGCGGGCGTTGAAAACGAGCTGTTCTTCCGCGACAACACGATGATGCTGTTTTCCGATGCCAAGAAGATGGTCGAAGAGATCGTCAAGGCGATGTAGATGTGGTCTTGGTACCCCGCAGCAAAAAACCTCCAGCGGATGCTGGAGGTTTTTTCGTTGCCGCGCTGGTGCCCGTCTGACGCCTGTCTGACGCCTCTCTAGCGCTTTGCCTTGCCGGCTTTCTTCGGCAACAGACCTTCGCGCAGGGCGCGCTTGCGCGCCAGCTTGCGGGCACGGCGTAACGCTTCGGCCTTTTCGCGGGCGCGCTTTTCAGACGGTTTTTCGTAATAGTTGCGCAGCTTCATTTCGCGGAAGACACCCTCCCGCTGCAGCTTCTTTTTCAACGCCCTAAGGGCTTGATCCACATTGTTGTCGCGAACCAGAACTTGCACGCGCTTTGCTCCCTTCGAGCTTAACATCACCCCCTGCGCCCGATGACGGGCATGCGGGGGAGAAACCGGTTTGGAAGATGCGGGGCCGCTTTTGCGTTCCACCGTGCCGTTATGAAGGGCACGCGTAGATAGCCCCGATATGCCCATTGGCATTCCAGAGGGCCGGGTGGTAGCAAAAACCGGCCACCCTGTCCACCCGCGTAAGCGTCGGCGATGGGGCCCCATATGGGGGTGCTTGGGGCGGCTGGGGTTTGCCACAGCGCGCGCCCGGTGCATATAGAGCATATGACCATTCGCAAAATCGCCCGCATGGGCCACCCGGTGCTCCGGCAACCGGCGCTGCCCGTGGCCGAGCCGCAATCGGCGGATATCCGCCGGTTAGTGGCGGATATGGTGGACACCATGATCGACGCCAATGGCGCCGGCTTGGCCGCCCCGCAGGTGCACGAGCCGCTGCAAGTGGTGGTGTTTCAGGCACCGCCTGAGCGCATGCCCGACGGTGCGGCGGCGGAGGAAGCGTTTGACCACACCGCACCGCTGACGGTGCTTATAAACCCGCAAATTGACGTGCTCACCGCCGACCGCGCCTATGGCTGGGAAGGGTGCTTGTCGGTGCCCGGTTTGCGTGGACGTGTGCCGCGCCCGACCCATATACGGTATTCAGGCCTGGATATGGACGGCGCGCCGATCCAGCGTGAGGCGCGCGGCTTTCACGCCCGGGTGGTGTGCCATGAGTGCGACCATCTGCACGGTATCTTGTACCCACAGCGTATGGATGATTTGACCGACCTCATATTCGAAACGGAGTTGCGCTACCGCAGCGGTGGGCTTGCCGCGGCGCCTATGCGATAAAGGAACACCTAAATACACCGCACCGGCGCGATCGGTGACATAAAAAGACGTAGCCGCCACGGGCATACCCGGGTGGCTTGGGAGACAGGAATGGTAACCACATCCAAACCGGCGCCCCGCAAAGGGCGCGCCAAGGCCGCATGTACTGGGGCCGCACGCCCTAAGACTGCACGCCGTAAAACGGGGGGGCCTAAGGCATCGGCACCGCGAAAGGCAAAAAGCGCCATGACCACCGACGAGCATTACCAAGACGTCCGCGCTAAGATTTTGGCGGCAGCACTTCCCGACGTGCCGTTTGACGGCTGGAGCGGCAAGAGCATGCGCGTGGCGGCCAAGAAGGCGGGCATTGAAGGCGGGCTAGCGCGGCTTGCCTTTCCCCGCGGCACCGCAGACCTGGTGGGCTATTTTGCCGCCGACGGCGATGCGCGCATGGTGGAAACGCTCCAGCAGCACGACCTCGATGCCATGAAAGTGCGCGAACGGATTACGTTTTCCGTCCGTACGCGGCTTGAGGTGGACGCGGAAAACCGCGAAGCGTTGCGGCGGGCGACGGCCTATCTGGCGCTGCCCACCTCTGGCACCGCCGGTGCCCGCGCGCTCTATGCCACGGTGGATGCCATCTGGCGCGCGGCGGGCGATACGTCTACAGATTATAATTTCTATACCAAGCGGCTCATTCTGTCCGGCGTCTATTCGAGCACGCTGGCCATTTGGTTTGGCGACGACACCGATGATTTCGAGAAGACTTGGGCCTTCTTAGACCGCCGCATCGCCGACGTCATGCAGATCGAAAAGGTCAAAGGCCGCGCTGAAAAGCTGCTGAGCGCCTTGCCATCACCGTTGGGGGTCGTGGCGCGGCTGCGCTATCCGCTTGGTCGCTAGGGAAACAGGGCACCTTAAGTCTCTTTGCGGGGGGCAAGTTGCGTCACGTGGCCCATCTTGCGGCCTGGCCGCGGGGTGCCTTTGCCGTAAAGATGCACCGCCGCCCCGGGGGTTGCCGCCAGGCTGTGCCAGCGGTTGACGTCGGCGCCGATGAGGTTGGTCATGCGGGCGTTGGAATGGCGCGCAACGGTGCCTAAGGGCCAGCCGGCCACCGCGCGCATGTGTTGTTCGAATTGGCTGGTCACGCACGCTTCTAAGGTCCAATGGCCGGAATTGTGCACCCGCGGCGCTATTTCGTTGACCATCAGTTGGCCGCCGCCGCCGCACACGAAAAGCTCAACGCCCATAACCCCCACATAGCCCAGCGCCGTAACGATTTGGTCGGCAAGGGCGCGGGCCTCGTTTTCCAGCGCATCCGGGTATCCCGACGGCACGGTTGAGGTTGAAAGAATATGATTGTCGTGCGCGTTGCGCGCCGGGTCATAGGCTAAGACCGTGCCATCGAGGCCGCGCGCCACGATCACCGAAATTTCGCTGTCAAAGGCGACGACCCCCTCAACAATAGACGGCGCCGATGCCACGCCCGCCCACGCCTCGGCGGTCTGCGCCGGCGTGTCGATGCGCACTTGGCCTTTGCCGTCGTAGCCGAAGCGCCGCGTTTTGAGGATGCACGGGCAGCCGATGGACGCAATGGCGCGGTGCAGGTCGTCCAGGCTGCCAACCTCGGCAAAGGGCGCGGTGGCGATCCCCAGATCGCGCATGAAGGTCTTTTCCGTCAGCCGGTCTTGGGCAACGGCAAGGGCGTGCGCGTCGGGGTAGACCGGTACCGTATCGGCCAACACGGTGGCCGCCGCGGTCGGCACGTTTTCAAACTCATAGGTGACCACATCCACCGTTGCGGCAAACCGGCGCAAGGCGGCGGCGTCCTCGTAGGCGGCGCAGGTCATGGTGTCGGTAACCTGCGCGGCCGGGCAATCGCCGTCCGGCGCATAGATATGCGATTTGAGGCCGATGCGGGCAGCGGCTAAGGCCAGCATGCGGCCCAACTGGCCGCCGCCGAGAATGCCAATGGTGCCGCCGGGGGCCAGCGGCTGCTCGGCGTTAGGCATCGTCCGGGGTCTCGGCAACGCTTGCGGTTTGCGCGGCGCGCAAGGCCATCAACCGGTCGGCCAGCGCAGCATCACTGGTGGCCAAAATAGCCGCCGCCAAAAGGCCGGCATTCTTGGCGCCGGCTTTGCCGATCGCTAACGTGCCGACGGGGATGCCGGCGGGCATTTGCACGATCGACAGCAGCGAATCCTGGCCGTTGAGGGCTGAACTTTCCACCGGCACGCCGAGCACCGGCAGCGGTGTCATGGCGGCGGCCATGCCGGGCAGGTGGGCGGCGCCGCCGGCACCGGCGATGATCACCCGCAGGCCGCGGTCTTTGGCCGCCATGGCGTAGTCGTAGAGCCGCTGTGGCGTGCGGTGGGCGGATACCACTTTTGCTTCGTACGCAACGTCAAGCGCGGCTAGCGCCTCGGCGGCGTGGCGCATGGTCGGCCAATCAGACCGGCTGCCCATGATAATGCCAACGAGGGGAGAGGTGCTTTCGGTCATCGGTCCATAGGCTGCTATGGCATTGCCGCGAGTGGGCGGCGAGTGGGCCGCGAGTGGGCGGCAGGTGGACCCGCCAGCGGGGAAAGCCGCGGAGTATAGGCGCGCCGGGCGCTGTGGCAAGCACCGCCTTGCGCGTGGGCGGCCGCATATCGGGGCCAGGAGCGTGGGGCCTGCGCTAGCCGCGCTGTTATGGTGGCTTGGGGGCCTAAACTGGGTTTTAATCGTCTTGGCTTAGGCCTAAGGCACCGCGGCGCCGGAACGCGCATGATCCGTTGCGCATCGGGCGGGTGGGCTGACATTGAGTTGGGGAGGCAGATGAAGATAGGCCAGCCACGGCGCCCGGGGCCGGTATCGCCTGCGCGCGGCACCAGCGCACCGGCCGCAGCACCGCCTACGGCGGCGGGCAGCGCCCGGCAGATCGCCGACACCACCTCGATCATGGGCATTTCGGAAGCGGAGCTGACGCCGAAAGTGCGCGAGGCGTTGATGGCGCTGATGGCGGAAGTGGATGCGCTGCGCCGCGAATTGGCCAGCATGAAGGGCCGGCTAGCTGATATTCAGCAAGAGGCCGATACGGATACGTTGGTGCCAGTGCTCAACCGCCGGGCGTTTGTGCGCGAATTATCGCGGATGATCTCGTTTTCACAGCGCTACCAGGCGCCTGCCAGCCTAGTGTTCCTCGATCTTAATAATTTCAAGGACATCAACGATGCCCATGGCCACGCCGCCGGGGATGCGGTGTTGGAATTTGTGGCCACGACGCTGGTGGCCAATGTGCGCGATTCGGACACGGTCGGGCGCATCGGCGGCGATGAATTCGCGGTAATACTGGCGCAAGCAACGGAGCGCGATGCGGCCGACAAAGCGGCGCGCCTCAAACGGATAATCGAAGACACACCGCTTGACATCAAAGGCCACCGCATCCCGGTGTCAGTATCGCCGGGTGCGGTGGCCTTTCAGCCCGGCGATGACGCCGCCGCCGCGCTGGCGCGCGCCGATGAGGCGATGTACGCGGTCAAGCGGCGGCAGCACGCCGATAAGCCCACGGGCTAAGCCCGCCTGTTTAAGGCGGCCCGCGTTAGGCGATGATATCCGGCACCAACTGGTCTTCGATGAAGCCCACTTGGTCGCGGATGGCGAGCTTCATCTTTTTTAGCCGGCGGATGCGCAATTGGTCGGCGCTGCCGCCGGTTTCAAGCGCGTCTATGGCCGCGTCGAGGTCGCGGTGCTTTTGTTTGAGCTGGGCAAGCGTGGTGCGCAGCGTGTGCAGGTGTGCGTCGTCGTTCATTGCGCCTTTGATAGCCAGCCGCCGGCGGCGCTGGCCCATATTGCTCATTGCTCATCGGTTGCCATGCGTGTAGTGCGCCCGCAACGCCTTAAAGTGTACCGCCGCCATTTTGATTTTGATACCGCCGTTTGACATCGTGCGGTGCCTGTCTCCCGACGGTGGTTTGGGGTGCAGTGCAGCAGCGAATTGTGACGTTTCCGCTTAACACCGCGGCCAATCGGGGGCACACTTATGGTTCCACAACTAACGGATAAGGGAGGCGTGACGTATGTCACTATCGACGCACCTCGACGAACTCACCCAGCGGCACCGCCGGTTGGAGGCGCAAATTGAGCGCGAGACCTTAAGCCCGGCCGGCGACGATTTGGTCATCGCCGACTTGAAAAAACGCAAGCTGCGGCTCAAGGAAGAAATCCGGCGCTTATCGAGTGAGACGGGTGCCCTTGCCTAAAAGGCGACCTAGAACCGATTGCCACTCCATCTACCCACAAGCGCCAGACATCTGTCTGGCGCTTTTCGTATGCGCGGAAGGCGCCTGAGGGCCGATTTTACGCTTGCAAATAGTTTGATATCGAATTATGTAATTTGATATCAAACTATAGGGAGATCACCCGATGCCTCCGTCCCGCCGCACATTTTTGCGCATTGCCGGGTCCACCGCCGTCATTGCCGCCGCCGGCGCCGGCGGGTTTGCCTTGACCCGCACCCCCACGCAGGCGCGGGCGCCGTGGCGGATGGCCGGCACCGCATACGACGATCCGCGCAAGCGGGCGTTGTCCTACGCGATTTTGGCGCCGAACCCGCACAACCAACAGCCATGGTTGGTGACGCTCACCGGCGATGACAGCTTCATCCTGTCGTATGATCTTGAGAAAATGCTTCCCGAAACCGATCCGTTTAACCGCCAGATCGTGATCGGGTTCGGCTGCTTTTTGGAGCTGATGCGGCTCGCGGCGGCGCAAGATGGCTACCGCGCCGATATCGCGCTGTTTCCGCAAGGGGCGCCGGAGCCGCTGCTCGACGGCCGGGCGATCGCCCGCGTACGGCTGGTGCAAGATGCTGCCGTGCGGCCGTCGCCGCTGTTTGCGCAGGTGTTTGCCCGCCGCTCCAACAAAGAGCCTTACGATACCGCGCGCCCGGTTGCGCCGGCGGATATGCGTGCCATTGCCGCGGCGGCAGAGCCGGGCACCCGCACCGGCGTGGTCGACGAGACCGGCGCCATCGACCGCTTGCGCGACATAACCTGGCGGGCGCATCTCATCGAGGTTGAAACGCCGCGCACCTATATGGAAAGCGTCGACGTCATGCGGTTCGGCAAGGCCGAAATCGAAGCAAACCCTGATGGGATCGATTTAGGCGGCGCTTTTCTAGAAACGCTCAACGCCGTCGGCGTGCTCACCCGCGAGACACTGTCCGATATGTCGTCCAATGCCTATCGGCAGGGCATCGATATCTACCGGGCGATCATCGCCTCGGCCATGGGCTATGTGTATGTGGCGACCGCCACCAATACCCGCCGCGACCAGATTGCTGCCGGGCGTGATTGGCTGCGCATGAACCTCAAGGCCACCGAGTTGGGCATCGCTCTGCATCCGCTAAGCCAGGCCTTGCAGGAATATCCGGAAATGGATGGCCTGTTTGCCGAACTGCACCAGGCACTCGGCCAGCAAGAGGCGCGGGTGCAAATGGTCGCCCGCCTGGGCTATGGGCCGAAGCTGCCGCCAAGCCCGCGCTGGCCCATAGACGCCAAGCTCGCCTGATGGTGAGGGATCACACCCCGGCAGCGGCGCCCGGCCACCCCGCTGCCGCCGATCCGGCGTTGTTCACCTTCTTCAACGAGATCGGCATTATCGACCAATTGGCGCGCGCGGCGTTTGAACGGATACTGCCGCCGGGCATGACCGTGCCGCAATTTTCGGTGCTCAACCATTTTGTCCGCTTAGGCGGCCCTAAGACCCCGGCGCAATTGGCGCAAGCGTTTCAGGTAAGCCGCGCAACCATGACCAACACTTTGCAACGCTTAGAGGCGTCCGGCCTTATTGCCAGCACGCCCGACCCGCACGACAAGCGGTCGAAGCAGATCGCCATCACCGCCGCCGGCCGGCGCATGCGCGCGCGCTGTATCGCCGCGCTGGCACCGCTGCTGGCGGCCTTGGAAACCCGCATGGATATCGCTGCCGTCACGCGGGCTCTGCCGGTGCTGCAGGCAGTGCGCGCGCGGTTGGACACAAGCCGCGACTTAGCGGCCCAGATGGCCGGGCAGGCGGGTGTTACGCCAGAAGACTAGAGGCGGCGTCATAGACGAGCTTCAGCCCCACCAGCGTCACGCCCGCATAGCACAGCTTGTAAAACGGCTCTTCGGGAATGAGCCTATGCAGCCGGATGCCCAGCAAAATGCCCAACGGCGCCAACGGCAGCAACACCGCCGCGGTAAGCAGGTTGGCGGTGCCGAATTGCCCTAGCGCGATATAAGGGGGCACTTTGATGAGGTTGACGGCCCAGAAAAAGACGACGCTGGTGCCCACGTAAAGCGTTTTGTCGAGGCGCTGCGGCAGCAAATACACCTGAAACGGCGGCCCGCCGGCATGGGCTACGAAGCTGGTAAAGCCGGCCACCGCGCCCCAGAACCCGCCTTTAGCCACCGAGCGGTCCGGCGTGCCTTGGCGTTTTTGGCCGGTCCAAAAATCCGCCGCGAAGGCCAGCGCCACCACGCCGACGATCAGCGCCACGTGCTCTTCGCGTACGATGCTGGCGGTCATCCAGCCAATGCCGATGCCCACCGCGGCGGCGGGAATGAGGATCTTGAGGTTGGGCATGTCAAAGGTGCGCCGATAGGCCCATAGGCCAACCACGTCCATCACCAGCAAAATCGGCAGCAAAATTGCCGCCGCCTGCAGCGGCGATATCACCAGCGCCATCAGCGGCACGCCCAAAATGCCAAAGCCGCCGGCAAACCCGCCTTTGGAGATACCGACAATCAGCACCGCCGGAATGGCCGCCGCGTAGAACAGGGGGTCGTCTATCATGGGGTACGGTTGCCGTATGAGGGGCCCTGCACGCTTGCATGCAGCAGGGCAGCGGTGAGACAGTTGCAGCCGCTATAGGCCAAACACCGCCATAGCGCAAAGCAAGGGCGCCGGACGCACCAACGATGACACAGACTATGAGCCGCTATAAAGCCACATACGACGCTTGGCAGCGCGATCCGGAGGCGTTCTGGGCCGACGCGGCGGGCGCCGTTGCGTGGATACGCGGCTGGGATAGGGTGCTCGATACATCAACGCAGCCCAACGGTGTGTGGTTCACCGGCGCTGAATGCAACACCGCGTTTAATTGCCTCGACCGCCACGTGGCGGCCGGGCGCGGCGGCCAGCCGGCGCTGATCTATGACAGCCCCATGACCGGGGCGGTTGAAACCTACACCTACGCGCAATTGCTGGACGAGGTCGCTACCTTGGCCGCCGTCTTGCACGACATGGGGCTTACCGCCGGCGACCGGGTCATTCTCTATATGCCGATGATCCCGCAAGCGGCCATCGCCATGTTGGCGTGCGCGCGCATCGGGGTTGTGCATTCCGTGGTGTTTGGCGGGTTCGCCGCGCACGAATTGGCAACCCGCATCGATGACGCCAAGCCGAAGCTCATTTTGCTCGCCTCTTGCGGCCTCGAACCGGGCCGCGTGGTGGCCTATAAGCCGTTGGTCGATGCCGCCATAGCGCACGCCGAGCACACCCCTGATGGATGCCTGGTGCTGCAACGGTCCACCGAACCGGCCGCCATGCGCGCGGGCTACGACCATGATTGGGCGGAATTGGTGGCGGCGGCAAAATCCCAAGGCCGCACCGCCGCCTGCGTGCCGGTTGCTGCAACCGACCCGCTTTATATTCTGTATACGTCGGGGACCACCGGCCAGCCTAAGGGTGTCGTCCGCGACAATGGCGGCCATATGGTGGCGCTTACGTGGTCGATGCAAGCGGTATACGGTATGCGGCCCGGTGAGGTGTTTTGGGCGGCCTCCGACGTCGGCTGGGTCGTCGGCCACTCATACATCGTATACGGACCGTTGCTGGCCGGGTGCACCAGCGTTCTCTACGAGGGCAAGCCCGTGGGCACGCCGGATGCCGGCGCCTTCTGGCGGGTAATCGCGCAGCACAGGGTCAAAACCTTGTTCACCGCCCCCACGGCGTTTCGCGCCATCCGCCAACAAGACCCTGAAGGGGCGCGCATCGGCGACTATGACCTTACGGGCTTCGAAGCGCTGTTTTTAGCCGGCGAGCGGGCCGACCCGCCGACAATTCAGTGGGCTGAACACAAATTAGGCGTGCCGGTGATCGACCATTGGTGGCAAACCGAGACCGGTTGGGCGATTGCCGCCAACCCGTTGGGGTTGGGGCTGCTGCCGGTCAAACACGGTTCGCCGGCGGTGGCCATGCCGGGATACGACGTGCGCGTTGTGGACGATGCCGGCCAGCCGGTGCCGGCGGGTGTGACCGGCTCGGTGGTGGTGAAACTGCCGTTGCCGCCCGGTTGCCTGCCGAGCCTATGGCGCGATGACGCGCGCTTTCGCGCCGCCTATCTGGCGGAATGTCCCGGCTATTACAAAACCGCCGACGCCGGCTATATGGACGCGGACGGGTATCTGTTCATCATGGCGCGTACGGATGATATCATCAATGTCGCCGGGCACCGGCTATCGACCGGCAGCATGGAAGACGTGCTGGCCGCCCACGCGGAAGTTGCCGAATGCGCGGTGATCGGCGTGGCCGACGCGATAAAGGGCCAGGTGCCGTTGGGGTTCGTGGTGTTGAAGGCGGGCTGCGCGCGTGCGTGCGGCGAGGTTGAACGGGAATGCGTGGCCATGATCCGCGCGGAAATTGGACCGGTGGCGGCGTTCAAATCGGTGGTAACCGTGCAGCGCTTGCCCAAGACCCGGTCGGGCAAAATTTTGCGCGGCATCATGCGCAAAATATGCGACGGTGAACCCTGGCACATGCCGGCGACCATTGACGATCCGTGCATTCTCGATGACATCGCAGCCGCGGTATCCGCGCGCGGCTACGCGCAGACACAGGCCCAACCCTAATGGATCTTGGCGACAAGGTAGCGATTGTAACCGGTGCGGCGCGCGGCATTGGCTATGCGTGCGCGGCGCGGTTTGCGCGCGAGGGGGCGCGGGTGATGCTGGCCGACACCGATGAAGATGCCGGCGCCGAGGCCGCCGCCACTATCCGCGACAATGGCGGGGCGGCGCAATTTGTGGCCTGCGACGTGTCAGAGCGGCTCGACGTGCACAATCTGATAGCGGCCACGCTGGAGGCGCACGATAGGGTGGATGTGTTGGTCAACAACGCTGCCATCGTGCACACGTCGGAGTTTCTCGACCTAACCGAGGAAGATTTTGCCCGGGTCTTGAAGATCAACCTCACCGGCGCGTTCATTACCGGCCAAGCGGTGGCGCGCGAAATGAAACGCCAATTCGAAGAGGATGAGCGCAGCGGTGCGATCATCAATATGTCGTCCATCAACGCGCAGGTGGCGGTCGCCGACCAGGTGCCGTACGTGGTGGCGAAAGGCGGCATCAACCAATTGACGCGGGTGATGGCGGTGGGGCTGGCGCGCTATGGCATTCGCGTCAACGCCATCGGCCCCGGATCCATCGCCACCGGCATGCTCACATCGGTGAGCACCGATAGTTCAAGCCGCAAACGGATTTTGTCGCGCACCCCCGCCGGGCGCATCGGCGAACCGGACGAAATTGCCGGCATTGCCGCGTTCTTGGCCTCCGACGATGCCAGCTATATCACCGGCGAATGCATTTACGCCGATGGCGGCCGCTTGGCCTTGAACCTCACAGTGGAAAGCCCGTAACGCTCACATGTCATTCGGCGGGGGCGTGTCATTAGGCGGGCGGCGTGTCTTTAGGCGGGCGGCGTGTCGTCGTCTTCGGTGGGGCTCACCGACGCGCCGCCGAGGCTCGAAAACACCGTTTCCACGTCCGGCCGGGCGCTGTCTTGGGCGTCGTCGGCGGGCTTGTCGGCGCGCGGCGCTAGGATTTGGCCGAAGTCCGGGCTTGGCGCCTCTCTGGCGGCGGCGGCATCCGCTAAGGCCTGCGTCGCCGGCGCCAAGGTGCCCATATCCTCCAGCGATTTGCCCGCCTTCTTGGCCTCGCGCTCGCGCTTGCGGGCGGCTTTTTGCACGGCGGCATCGAGTTCTAGCTGCGTGCACAGACCAAGGGTCACCGGGTCCAGCGGGTTGATGTTGGACATGTTCCAATGGCTGCGGTCGCGGATCGACTGAATGGTGGGCTTGGTGGTGCCCACCAGCTTGCCCACTTGGCCGTCGGTTAGCTCCGGGTGGTAGCGCAGCAGCCAGGCGATGGCGTCCGGCCGCTCTTGGCGGCGCGACAATGGGGTGTAGCGCGGGCCTTTGCGTTTGCTCTTGGGCTCGGGAACGGCGTGCTTCGACTTGGACAATTGCAGCGCGTAGCTGGCATCGTCTTCGCCGCGTTTGATTTCTTCGCGGGTGATTTGGCCGGCGGTAACCGGGTCTTGGCCCTTGATGCCCATGGCGACGTCGCCATCGGCGATGCCTTTGACCTCCAGCGGGTGCAGCCCGCAAAATTCGGCGATCTGATCGAAGGTCAAAGACGTGTTGTCCACCAGCCAGACGGCGGTGGCTTTGGGCATGAGAGGCGCGGTCATGTGCGTATCCTTCGCGTTTGGCGCGGATGCTGGGGCGGCGGCTAAAGCGGCTGGCCTGTGGCAAACCACAGGCGCCCGCCGCGCTGCATCTGGAACGATGCGGGGCCCCTATACATCCAATCGGTTGAAGGGATTAGCGCGGATTATACGCGTTTGGCGCGGGGGATGCAAAGTCCCCCCGTGCGGCCCCGCGTGCACCCGCCCGCCGCCCTTAGGGGGTGAGAAGGATTTTGCCGATATGCGCGGATGCTTCCATGCGGTCATGCGCCTTGGCGGCATCGGCGAGGGGGAAGGTGGTATCGACCACCGGCTTGACCCGCCCTGCCTCCACCAACGGCCACACGTGCTGGCGCACTTGCGCCGTCAAACGGGCTTTTTCGGCAAGAGCGCGGGCGCGCAAGGTGGAGCCGCGCAAGGTTAGCCGCTTGAGCATCACCGGCAACAAATCCACCTCCACCCGCGAACCGGCCATATAGGCGATGTTGATAATGCGGCCTTGGGCGGCGGCGGCCTGAATATTGCGGCCCACATAGTCGCCGCCGACCATGTCCAAAATGACATCGGCGCCTTTGCCGTCGGTCTGCGCTTTAACGGCGTCGACGAAATCTTCGTCGTGATAATTGATCGCGCGCACCGCCCCCAGCGCTTCGCAAGCGGCGCATTTGCTGGCGCTGCCCGCCGTCGCCAGCACGCGCACGCCCAAAGTGGCGGCAATTTGAATGGCGGTGGTGCCAATGCCCGACGACCCGCCATGCACCAACAGCGTTTCGCCCGGCGTAAGCTGGCCGTCTTCAAACACGTTGGTCCATACGGTCATGGTGGTTTCGGGCAAGGCGGCGGCCTCGATGAGCGAGACCCCTTGCGGCTTCGGCAACACGCTGCCTTCGTGTACCGCTGCGTAGGCCGCATAGCCGCCGCCGGCCATCAGCGCGCATACCTCATCGCCCGGCTGCCATAAGGTCACGCCGGGGCCGATAGCGGCGACCGTGCCGGACACCTCAAGCCCCGGCAGGTCCGATGCGCCCGGTGGCGGCGGGTAAAAGCCGATGCGCTGCACGCAGTCGCCGCGGTTGACGCCGGCAGCCGCCACCTGGATCAGCACCTCGCCGTGGCCGGGCTCAGGCGTTGGACGCTCAACCAAGGTGAGCACCTCAGGGCCGCCGAATTGGCTAATTTCAACCGCGTGCATGCGCTGTGGCGGGGCTGCGGGTGCAGATGTCATGGGATAAGGCCTTGTCAGATTTTTGCGCCGCCCACACATTGTACAGGCCTGCACACGCACACAACCTGGCAAGCGCGGCGCCGGCAATCAAGCCGGAACACGCACGCGTAGCCCGCGGGGGAGACCGCCATGGACGAGGATGATCTGCCACCGCCTGCCATTTTGAGCCTGACCAAAGCCGATATCGAGACCCTGTCGGTCGGTGAGCTTGAACAGCGCCTGGTGGCGTTGGAAGCGGAGATAGCCCGCGTACGCGCGGTGATCGGGCAAAAGCAGCACAGCAAATCCGCCGCCAACGCGGTGTTCGGCAAAGGCTGAGCCCAGACGACGGCAAAAACCAAACCAAAACGATGCTGTGGGCATACGTTAACGATTTGTTAGCGTCGATGCGCCTATGGTTGAGGCTGCGTAGTCCGGCATGTCCGGATAGGGGTGGCTGTTGCCATTCCCGTATGACGCCTCCCTGTTGCACCTCAAGAGCCGCGCCTTGCGGCTCCTTTTTTTTGCTCCCCATTTGCCTGGCTGTTTTGCCGACCGCTGCCGCTTGGCGTAGGCTTTAGCGGTGAGTCGTCCGCGGGCTATGGGTAAAGTGGCATCGTTTTTGTACCTATAGGCTTGGGGTCAGGCGCGCGAGCGCCCGATGCGCCGAATTGGGGTCAAAACGAGACAGGTTGGGTTAAATGGGCACGGGTGCCGGAGCAAAGCGCGGTGGCGGCGTCGGCTACTTTTCCGAAACGGCACAATTCGAGCAGATGTTCAAGGACGGCATGGGCATGGTCGAAGATGCCGCCGCCTATTTAGACGGGCCCGGCCGAACCTATTCAAAGCAGATGTCGCGCCGCGGGGCGCTGGCCTATGCGGCGGAAAGCATGCGTCTCACCACGCGGTTGATGCAGGTAGCCTCGTGGCTGCTGGTGCAGCGCGCCGTCGGCCGCGGCGAGATGACGCCGGATGAAGCGCGCACCCAGCGCTACCGATTAGGCGCCAAGGAACTGTGCTACGCGTGCCCCATCGACGGTGCTGAGGAATTACCGCGCTATTTGGCCGACATGATCGTGCGCTCGCGCTGCCTGTATGCCCGCCTCGACCGCATCGACAAAATGATGCACGGAGATGCCTCCGAGACCGCGCCGGCCACCGCCGTTGCCCGCCAGCTTTCCAAGATCGAAAGCGCGTTCCAGGCCTGGCCCAATAGCGGCCTGGTGCATTAACGTCGGCTACGTCCATCGCCACCGGCGCCACATATAGAGGTCGGGCATAAAAAAGGCCCGGCGCATATGCGCACCAGGCCTTTTATATGCTCACCTGAAAAGACCAGGCGTTTATACGAAGCCTTTGTATTTGTCCTTGAAGCGCGACAGGCGCCCGCCGCGGTCAATCAGGCGCTGTTCACCGCCGGTCCAGGCCGGATGCGTTGTCGGGTCAATGTCGAGGGTCAGGTGGTCGCCCTCTTTGCCGAAGGTCGAGCGGGTTTGATACTCGGTGCCATCGGTCATCACCACCGTGATCAGGTGATAATCGGGATGCGTGTCTGCCTTCATGATCCGTGGCCCTCTCGTTTTGCGCCGCCGTGCGGGCTGGGTGCGGCCGGTGGCCGGTGCCCAAGACGGCGCGGGGTATAGCGGTTTGGGGTGGGTTGTGCAAGAGGTGAAGTGGTGGCGCCAGAGACCCGTACTCACGAACACATGTCTTGCCCGCCGCGCCATATAGCGCCATTTTGCATGCATCGGCGGGCTTACTTTTGAGATAATCCGTTTGCGCGCATTTAGCGAGGAGGGGTGTATTGTCCAGCCCCCTTGGGGAAAGAACCTGAATTGACCGAACCGCCGGCCGTTGCCCCGAGTGACCCGAACCGCCGGCCGCGCTCGGCGCGGCTAGCGCCGCTACGCGCGCTGCTGCCGCTCGTCGCGCGCTATCCGTGGCAGGTGGCTGCGGCGGCCGCGGCGCTGCTGGCGGCGGCGCTGACCACGCTGGCGGTGCCCTTAGGCGTGCGCGGCATGGTGGACCAGGGGTTTTCAGGCGATAGCGCTGCCTCCATCGACCGGCATTTTGCCGTCTTGATGGCGCTCGCCGTGGCGTTGGCCATTGCCAGCGCCACCCGCTACTTTTTCGTAACCCGGCTGGGCGAACGGGTGGTGGCGGATTTGCGCGCGCGGGTGTTCGGCAATTTGCTGGGCCTATCGCCGGGGTTTTACGAAACGGTGCATACTGGCGAAATCTTGTCGCGGCTGACGGCGGATACGACGCTGGTGCGCATGGTGTTGACCTCAAGCGTACCGGTGGCGCTGCGCAATGCGCTGCTGTTTTTCGGCGCCGCGGCGATGGCCGCGCTCACCGCGCCGGGGCTAAGCGCCATGGTGCTTGTCGCTTTGCCGGTGATAGCGCTGCCGCTGATCGGCTTCGGCCGCCTCATCCGCGGCTTATCGCGCGCCTCGCAAGACCGGCTGGCGGATACCGGTGCCTTTGCCTACGAAGCGCTGCAGGCAATCAAAGTGGTGCAATCGTTCAACCACGAAGCGCTAGACCGTGCCCGCTATACCGGCGTTGTCGAGCGCGCCTACCAGGCCGCCCGCCGCCACGTGACGGCCCGCTCGTTCATGACGGCGGTGATCATCACGCTTGCTTTCGTCAGCATCGTGGCGGTGCTGTGGATGGGCGCGCGCGCGGTGGTGGCCGGCGATATGACCCGTGGCGTGCTGAGCCAGTTCGTCCTCTATGCCATTTTGTGCGCTACCAGCTTAGCGGTGCTCAGCGAGGTGTGGGGGGAGTTTCAAATGGCGGCAGGGGCGGCCGAACGGCTGTCGGAGCTGCTGAATGCGCGCTCTGACATTCGCGTTCCCGCCGACCCGGTGGCGCTGCCGATGCCGCCACGCGGCCGTGTAACCTTCGACGATGTGTCGTTTCGCTATCCGTTGCGGCCGGACGCCCCGGTGCTGCGGCAGTTTTCTCTTACCGTTGACCCCGGAGAAACGGTGGCGCTCGTCGGGCCGTCGGGTGCCGGCAAGAGCACCGTCTTCCAATTGCTGTTGCGGTTCTATGACCCGGCCAGCGGCCGCGTGGTGATCGATGGCGTTGATGCACAGGATGCCGCGCCTGAAGATCTGCGCCGGCGCATCGCTTTCGTGCCGCAAGAAACGGTGGTGTTCGGCACCACCGTGCGCGACAATATCGCCTATGGCCGCCCGGACGCGAGCGAGGAGGCCATTCGCGCCGCCGCCGAAGCCGCGCACGCGCACGCCTTCATCGCCGAAATGCCCAAAGGCTACGATACCAAGCTTGGCGAGCGCGGCGTGACGCTGTCCGGCGGCCAACGCCAGCGGCTGGTCATCGCCCGCGCGCTGCTGCGCGACGCCCCCATATTGCTGCTGGACGAGGCCACCAGCGCGCTCGATTCGCAAAGCGAAGCGCTGGTGCAGCAAGCGCTCGACCGGCTGATGGATGGCCGCACGGTGCTGGTGATCGCCCACCGGCTGGCCACCGTTAGCAAAGCAGACCGCATCGTCGTGCTCGATCAAGGCCGCATCGTAGCGCAAGGCACCCACGCAGCGCTGATGGCGCAAGGGGGGCTCTATGCGCGCCTCGCCCGGCTGCAGTTCAACGCAGCCGCGCACGCCGCGGACACGGATGTGGACACGGATGCAGACGCTGAAGAGCATCGCGCGTCGGCCGGTGAGACCAGGCGGCTGCACGTTATCGAAGGGGGCGGCGCCGATACATGACCAGCCGTATGCTGAAAATCGGCCTCGGGGTGGTGATCGTCGTGCTGCTGGCCGCCAGCGCCTTTTACGTGCGCACCATGAACTGGATGGGCGAGTTCACCACCATCACCCGCGTTTTCGAGGGCGAAGGCTGCACCCGCGTGCAGGGCGTGCCTGGGCCCGAAGAGGTGGTCATCGACCGCACCCGCGGCATTGCCTATATCTCCGCCTATGACCGCCGCCTGGCGGCGAGCGATAATCCCGGCGCCGACGGCGTCCGCGGCGGCATCTACGTCATGGATCTGAAGACCGCGGACAGCAGCCTGTTCATGCGCCCGATAACCCCGGTCATGCCCGAACGCTTCCGTCCGCACGGCATGTCGCTGTTTACCGCACCCGATGGCACGCGGACGCTGATGGTGGTCAACCACCCCGGCGGCGACGAGCACACGGTGGAGATTTTTGATCTGTCCGCGGACGACACCTTAACCCACCGCCGCACCGTGACTGATCCGCTGATCGTCTCCCCCAACGACGTGGCGGCGGTATCACCGGATGCGTTCTACGTCACCAATGACCACGACCGCCCGGGCGCGCAAGGGCGGTTCATGGCTGCTATTCTTGCCTCGCCCATAACCACGGTTGTTTTTCACGACGGGCGCTCAGCGCGCGTCGTTGCCGAGGGCTTGGCCATGGCCAACGGCATCGCGCTGGCGCCGGACGGCATGCGGGTATACGTCTCGGAGCTGTTGGCGCGCACCTTGCGGATTTACGCGCGTGACACCGCCAGTAACGACTTGACCTTGGTGGATCAGGTGTTTTTGGGCACCGGCCTCGACAACATAGACGTGGCGGAAGACGGCGCGGTGTGGATCGGCGCGCATCCGCAGCTTGCAACGTCCGCGGCGCATGCCCGCGACCCGGCCAGCCTCAGCCCCAGCCAGGTCGTGGTGGTGCGCCCTTATGCGGACGGCGGCGGGGAAGCTTTCACGGCCTATCTCGACGACGGCGTGGAAATCTCCGGCGCCTCGGTCGGCGCGACCTATAAAGACCTGCTGGTGATCGGTGCGGTGTTCGATCCGGCGGTGCTTGTCTGCCGCATGGGTGATGACGCAGCGCGCGTGCCGCAGGCGGCCAGCACGCGTTAGGCCAGCACGCGTTAGGCCAGCACGCGTTAGGCCTGTAAGGCTGACACGCCGCCTGCATATGCGCTAACATCCCGGCAAAATTACCACCCGGTGGGACGTCCGCCGGGTGCGCAATAAAGCAAGGGGGGCTCTTACATGCGCTGGATAATGTGGCTGGTTGCCGCGGTGGTAGTCGCGGTCGTTGTGCGTTTGGCCTATGTGATGCTGCCGGCCTCCGGCGCGTTGATATCGCTTGAGCAGATCGGGGTCGAGGGCTGCGTGCGCGTCGATGTGGCGCCCGGCACGGAAGATGTCACCATCGATCCGGTAACCCGCTTAGCCTATATCTCGGCCGCTGACCGGCGCGACCCGGAACTGCCGCCGGGCGGGATTTACGTGTTCAGCCTCGATGGCGCGCCGACGCCGCGGCTCGTCTCCGTAGACGTGCCGGCGGATTTTAGGCAGCACGGCATCAGCCTGTGGACCGGTGAAGACGGTAGCAAGCGGCTGTTCGTGATCAACCACCCCAAAGCCGGCGGCCATACGGTGGAAATCTTCGACGTGGCGTCGGATGGGGTGTTGGCGCACGTTAAGACCGTGGCGTTTGACGCCATGCATTCGCCCAATGATCTGGTGGCGGTGGGGCCGGAGAGCTTTTACGCCACCAACGACCGCGGCTATACCGAGGGCCTGTTGAGCACCATCGAAGCCTATTTGGCGTTGCCGCTGTCAAGCGCGGTCTATTGGGATGGCGAGGCGGGCCGGGTTGCGGTCTCCGGGCTGACGTACGCCAACGGCATCAACATCAGCGCCGATGGCGGGACGGTGTATATCGCTGAGCTCCTCGGCCGCCGGGTGGGGGTCTATAGCCGCGATGCGCAAACCGGCGCGCTGACCCACGTAAAAGACCTGCCGGTGAACACCGGCCCGGACAATATCGAAATTGCCAAAGACGGCGCGCTCTATATCGGCGCCCACGCCAAAATCTTTGATTTTTTGGCCCACGCCGAAGACCCCGAAGCCATATCGCCGTCGCAAGTGCTGCGCCTGAACCCGGAAACGGGTGAAACACGCAACGTGTTCGTGGCGCTCGACGGTACGTTGTCCGGCTCCAGCGTCGGTGCCATCAATGGCGATAGGCTCATTGTCGGCGCGGTGTTCGAACGCCACGTCATGGTCTGCCCGTTGCCGCAATAGCTCCTTGCCGCAATAGCCCGATGCTCCCGTTCCCCGGTGCTTCCGTTCCCTGGTGCTCCCTATACCCGGTGGCCCGTTAGCGCTCGGTCAGCTTGAACTCGATGCGGCGGTTGCGGCGTAGGTCGGCGGCGCTATCGCCGGCGGCCAGCGGCTGGAATTCGCCGAAGCCGGCCGCCAATAGCCGGTTGGGCGGCACGCCGCGGGCGATGAGATAGCGCACCACCGCAATCGCCCGGTCGGCCGATAAATGCCAATTGGACGGGAATTCAGCCGTGGCAATGGGCTGGGCGTCCGAATGGCCGTCAATCCGCAAAACCCAGTTGATGTCGCCGGGCACGTCATCGGCTATTTCGCTGATCGCGGTTGCGATCGTGTCGAGTTCAGCTTCGCCGTCCGGGTTCAGCGCCGCTGACCCTGACGCAAAAAACACTTCGGCTTGAAACACGAACCGGTCGCCGACGATTTGAATGTCGTCGCGCTCGCCTAAGGCTGTGCGCAAGCGGCCAAAAAATTCTGAGCGCGCGCGCGCCAATTCCTGCACCCGTTGCGCCAGCGCGGTGTTCAACCGACGGCCAAGGTCGGCGATTTGCGCCTGGCTTTCCTTATCTTTGGCTTCGGAGGCTTCCAGCGCCTCCTCCAGGCTTGCGAGCTGCTGGCGTAAGGCGGCGATTTGCTGGTTAAACAGCTCCACCTGCGCTTGCGCTTGCGCGGTGAGGCGTTCTTGTTCGGTCAATTGGCTGCGCAGCGCCTGGGCTTCCGCGCCGCCTGTCTGCGCTTGCGCCAGCAAGCCCGACAAGCGGGTTTTTTCGTCTTCTGCTTCCGCCAACGAGGCGCTGAGGCTGGCCAGCGTGGTTTCCATGTCGGCGCTGCGCCCTTCTTCCAGCGCCAACAGCTCGGTGAGCTGGCTGATCTGCGCGCGCAGCGATTGCAACACCGCGTCGCGGCCGGTAATCGCCTGGCTCAAATAAAATTGCGCCAGCATGAAAATCGACAGCAAAAAGATGATCACCAACAGCAAAGTGGCCATGGCATCGACGAAGCCGGGCCAATAATCCGCTTGCCCTTGCCGGATGCGGCGGGTAGCCAAGGCCATGGCTTAGCTCCCGTCGCGCGCGGTGCGCGTGGCGATTTGTTCTAGCAGCGGCTTTAGATCCGCCTGGCTGCTGACCACCCGGTCGAGAAGCTGGCGCTCCGCCTGCATCTGTTCGGAAATAAAGATCAGCCGTTCGGCCACCGCCAACAGCGAATCGGTGGTGGCGGCGCGCTCTTGCGCGGAGCTGTGGATGTCGTGCTGCACCTCGTCTAGGCGCCGCGCCAGTTCACCCAGCAAGGGCGCATCGTCGCCGGGGGCCGCGTCGAGCTTGGTTACCGTCGACAGCCATTCTTCAAGCTCGTTGTAAAAGCGGTTTTGCGCTTGGCTTGCTTGTAAGTCCAAAAACCCCACGATCAGCGATCCGCCCAAGCCCAGCAACGACGACGAGAACGCCGTGCCCATGCCGGCCAACGGCCCTTCGAGGCCTGCGCGCAAATCCTGAAAAATATCTTCGGCGCTGCTGTCGCCTGGCGATAGGCTGCGAATGGTATCGGCGATGGACGAGACCGTATCGAGCAGGCCCCAAAACGTGCCCAGAAGCCCGAGAAAGATCAGTAGGCCAATCATATAGCGTGAGATGTCGCGGGCTTCGTCCAACCGTGAGGCGATCGAATCCAAGATCGAGCGCATGGCCGGCGCGGAAATCGCTACCGGGCCGCGGCGGTCGCCGAGCAAGGTGGCCATCGGCGCCAGCAGGCGCGGCGGCGGCGGCAAAACGAGCCCGGGGTCGCCACGGCGAAAGGCGTTGACCCAACGAATTTCCGGACCCAGAACCAGCACCTGGCGAAAGCAATACAGCACCCCGAGCAGCAGCACACCGGCAATCAGCCCGTTGAGGGCAACGTTGGCGAAGAACGCGGTTTGCAATTGCGGCCAGAGCGCCGCCAACACCAGCCCGACGATCACCAAAAAGGTGAGCATGCGCGAAATATGGCGGTTCGGCTGGGTCAGCCGTAAGGCATCGCTATAGTCGTCTGTCGCCATCTAGCGTCTCCTCAGCCGCATTTGCCGGGGGCGGCGCACCGGGGGAGGGGTGGGGGCGACAAGCCTAGCTGCCGGAATAGACCACGTCCACGCGGTCCGGCGCGCCGGCGTCGGTGATGCCGCCCATGGCGCGCACGTCGATGCGGCGGCTGTCGATGCCCTGGTCAATCAGGTAAGCGCGCACCGCCAGGCCGCGCTTGAGCGCTATCCGGCGGGCGCCGCTGGCTTTGTCACCGGGAGCACCGCCATAGGCCTTGAGTTCGATGCGGCGCGGGTCAAACCGCAACGCCTGCGCGGTGGCCTCCAATTGGCTGCGCGATTCGCCGATGATTGCCGCCGTATCCGTATCGAACAGCACCCGGGTAATGGTGCCGGCAGGGGCCGGCCTGGGCTGTGTTCGCTCGGGTTGTGGGGAGCGGGCAGGGATATCGGCCGGCGGGGCGAGGGCGGCAACCTCTTGCTCTTCGGCACCGGAGGTTGGCGCTGGAGCTGTCGGGGATGGCGTGGCTGGCGTCTCGGCGGTTGGCGCTGCCGTGGTCGGGGATGGCGCCATCGGTGCTGGTGCGGTCTGTGCTGGCGCGGTTGCGGGCGGCGGTGCAGATAGCTCCGGTTCAGACGGCGGCGCGGCCGGTACCAGGGCAGGCGCGGCGGCACTGGCGGTGGGTGGCTCTGTCACGGGTAGGTCTGGTGGCGGCAGGCTCGCCTGGGGCAGGTCAGCCGTGGTCGGGGGGATCGGCGGCGGTGGCGCGGCGGCGGTCTGATTCGGTGGCTCCGGCGCGTCGCGCGCGGGGGCATCGGCGGGCGGGCTCGCGTCGGTAGCTGCCACCGCCGGTGCTGGTTCCGTTTGTGCTGGTTCCGTCTGTGCTGGTTCCGCCGGTGGTTCCGGCTCACCTCGGGCAGGCTCAGGCGAGGTTGCTTCAGGCAGCGGAACCTCGGGCAGAGCCGGGGGATTGAGCGCTGACACCGCTGCCGCTGATTCTGGCACCCCTGATTCTGCCGTCACTGGCGCTGGCGTGGGGGCAACAGAGGTATCCGCAAGAATATCCGGGCGCGGCACCGGCCGCGGCACGGTAGGCAATCTCAGTTGCAGAGCCTGTTGCTGCTGCTGTGGCGATGTGGGGGGGCGCAAATTGATGGCGGGCGGCAGCGCAGTAACCCCGGGCCGTAAGCCCAAGGCGTCCAGATTGACCTCCACATTACTATTTGGGCTATCCGGGCTATTCGGGCTTTGCGCCAGCGCCGGTTTGAGGGCCACCGCGTGCGCGCTCATCAGCAGCAGGCAGGCGAGGGTGGGGCGATATAGAGCTTGGATCATGCCGGCAACAGCTATCCGCGTGCGGGGGGTGATATAGGTGGCTCATGGGGGGCCGCACGCTTTAGGGAGTTAGCCCGTCGCAGCGCGCCCGTAAAGCCCATAGGCGGTGCAAGGCGCTAAGGCCGGTTATGCGCGCGCCCGCGCGGTGCGCACCATGTCGTGCAAACGCGGCAATAAATCGGCATTGGCGGCGATGATGCCTTGGCCTTCCAGCAGCCGGCCGCCGCCGGCGATGTCGGTGACAAAACCGCCCGCTTCGCGCACCATCACGATGCCGGCCGCCACGTCCCAAGGCTGCAGCCCGTGCTCCCAAAAGCCGTCAAACCGGCCGGCGGCAACCCAGGCAAGGTCGAGCGATGCCGCGCCGAACCGGCGCACGCCGGCCACCTGCGGCATGATCACTTCCAGCTCCCGCGCAAAGGCTGCGTGCCCGTCCATGCCTTTGAACGGGATGCCGGTGGCCACCACCGCATCGTCCAACCGCGTACGCGCTGCCACCCGCAGGCGGCGGTCGTTGAGATAGGCGCCTTGGCCTTTTTCGGCGACGAACAGATCATCGCTCACCGGGTTGTAGATGACGCCATCGACAAGCTCACCGTCGCGCTCCAATGCGATGGAAATGGCGAAATGCGGCATGCCGTGCAGAAAATTAGTGGTGCCGTCCAAGGGATCGATGATCCAGCGGTGGCTTTTGTCGGGCCCCTCCACATGGCCTGCTTCTTCCATCAAGAAGCCGTAGCCCGGGCGAGCCTTGGCCAGTTCTTCGTGCAAGATTTTCTCCGCCCGCAGATCGGCGGCGGTGACAAAATCGCCGGGCCCTTTGCGCGAGACCTGTAGGTTCTCCACCTCGCCAAAATCCCGCGCCAGCTTGCGCGCCGCCTTGCGCGCGGCGCCAACCATGACATTGATGACGGGGGAGTTAAGCACCATGGGGTGTGGACCTAATCGGCCCGCCGCACATAGGTTATGTCGTTGGTATCCACCACGATGCGCTCACCGACGGTCACAAACGGCGGCACCATGGTGCGCACGCCGTTTTCCAGCATCGCCGGCTTATACGATGAGGCTGCCGTTTGGCCTTTGATGGTCGGTTCGGTTTCGGTGATTTCCAGCGTCACGTGTTCGGGCAGATTGATGCCGATGGGCTTGTCTTCCCAAAGCTCCAGCGTTACCGCCATGCCTTCCTGCAAGAACGCCGCCCGGTCGCCGACAAACGCGCCGGCAAGCTCGATCTGCTCGTATGTTTCCGTGTCCATGAAGGTCAGCATGCCGCCGGATTCATACAGGTATTGAAAGTCTTTGGTGTCGACGCGCACCTTTTCCACCGATTCCGATGAGCGGAAGCGCTCGTTGAGCTTGGTGTTGTCGACCAGGTTTTTCAGCTCCACCTGCGCATAGGCGCCGCCTTTGCCCGGCTTGACGCTTTGCACCTTGACCGCCGCCCACAAGCCGCCTTTGTGCTCGATGACATTGCCGGGGCGGATTTCGTTTCCGTTGATCTTCATGGGCGGTAAGGCTTTCGTCGTCGGTTAAGCGGCCGGGCGTGTGCCCGGGGGCGCGTCTGACATGCACCAGCCGGCGCTTAAGCGCAAGGGTGCGGGGGGCCGCCGATGTGGCCGGTGAGGGGAACGGGCGGTTTAAGGGGCTTTAAAAGGGTCTTGAAGGCTCTCTTATGGCTTTGGGCGGCTTGCAAGCCATTGGGCGGCGCGCGCATCGCCGTCGCGGCGCTGTTCTGGCGTGAGATCGCGGGCGAAGCGGGCTTCAAGTTCCGGGTCGTCAAACCCGGCGCCGCCGGCCAAAGTGTGCCATTTCCACGCCTCCGCCATGTTTGCGTCGACGCCGCGGCCGATCACGTAAAGGCGCGCTAGGCGGTTTTGTGCGATCAGA
>Ga0272441_10001695_pt1 | contig 46462 bp, 40 predicted proteins | sample SSMProp6N_FD_193582 | JGI IMG/M metagenome (GOLD analysis project Ga0272441, IMG submission 193582) | Marine sediment archaeal communities from Little Sippewissett salt marsh, Falmouth, MA, United States - SSM-Prop-6N | ecosystem: Environmental > Aquatic > Marine > Wetlands > Sediment ... | reverse complement strand
CACCAGGTCGCGGCGTGGGTCGAGCCCACAATGGCGTTGGTTGCCGACGAGATGTCGGGTGTCCTCGACGGGATCGACGGAGCCCTCGTCGAGCCGAAGGGGTTCTCGGTCGCGGCACACTATCGCCTCGTGGCCGAGGCGGACATCGCCAGGGTTGAGGAGGCGGTCGATCGGATCGTCGACGGGGACGAACGCCTGAAGAAGGCCAGCGGCAAGAAAGTATTCGAGATCCGGCCGGACATCGACTGGGACAAGGGGAAGGCCGTTCTTTTCCTGCTCGAGGCGCTCGATCTCGGCCAAACGGGTGTTTTGCCCGTTTACATCGGCGACGACGTCACCGACGAGGATGCGTTCACCGCGTTGGCGGATCGGGGAATCGGGGTCCTCGTTTCGGAAGCGCCTCGTCCGAGCGCCGCGACCTTCTGGGTTCAGGCGCCGTGGGAGGTCTATGCGTTGTTGGATCAGCTCCTCTCGTGGCGAGGGGGCACGGCGTGAGCGACGGGTGGACGCTGGTCTACGAGGGATGGAAGCCGGACGAGGAAGCGCTGCGGGAGGCACTCTGCACGTTGGGCAACGGCCGATTCGCGACACGCGGCGCGGCGGAGTGGGCGTCGGACGACGGCGTCTCCTACCCGGGCACTTACGTTGCGGGGGGCTACAACCGCCTGGCGACCGCCGTCGCAGGACGCGACATCGTCAATGAGGATCTTGTCAACCTGCCGAACTGGTTGCCTCTCACGTTCGCCCCTGAGGCCGGCGCTGGCCTCGGCGACCCTTCGAACGAGATCAGCGACTACCGTCAGGAACTGGACGTTCGCAGGGGAGCGCTCTCCCGAACCTTCGTCGTCGTAGACTCCGAGGGGCGGGAGACGCGCGTCTCCTCCCGGCGGATCGTCAGCATGGACGACCCGTCCCTGGCCGCCATCTCGATGGAGATCGTCCCGCTGAACTGGTCCGGGCGTGCGGAGATCCGCTCGGGGCTGGACGGCGAAGTGACCAACAACGGCGTTCCTCGGTATCGCGAACTGCGAGGAGATCACATCGTCGTCGAAGGGATGGGCTCGGAGAGTGACGGCATCGTCTGGCTTCGGGCGCGCACGAAGCAGTCCGATCTGGGCGTCTGCCTGGCGGCTCGGACGAGCATCGTTGGCGCCGAAGTCTCGCCGGTCGACGAGGGAAGTCGTATCGATGCGGTCTGCGGCGTCGAGGCGGTCGCGGGGTGCGCGATCCAGGTCGAGAAGGTCGTCTGCCTGCGGACCGACCGGGATCCGGCATTCGGCGATCCGGTTGAAGATGCGGTCCTGGGTGTCCGCCGGGCACCTTCGGTCGATGTGCTCGCCGAGCGGAGCGCGACGGCCTGGGCCGTGCTGTGGGAGATGTACGACGTCGAAGTGGAGGTCGACGAAGCGCTCGATCTCTCTCCCCACTTGATCCAGCTGATCTTGCGGCTGCACACCTTTCACATGCTGCAGACCGCGTCGCCCCACACGATTGGGCTTGACGCAAGCGTTCCCGCCCGCGGGCTCCACGGCGAGGCGTACCGCGGGCACGTCTTCTGGGATGAGATGTACGTCTTCCCGTTCTACTTGAATCGGGATCCGGAGCTCGCACGGTCTCTGCTCCTCTATCGCTATCGCAGGCTGCCGGAGGCTCGGGCGGCGGCAGTGGCGGAAGGGAAGGCCGGTGCGATGTTCCCGTGGCAGAGCGGGTCCAGCGGAAGAGAGGAGACCCAGATCATCCACCTGAACCCTCGCTCGGGAACGTGGGACCCGGATCATAGCCACCTCCAGCGACACGTCAGCGCAGCGATTGCGCGGAACGTCTGGGCCTACGTCGAGGCGACCGACGATCGAGCGTTCCTCGGAAGCTACGGCGCCGAGCTTCTCGTCGAGATCGCGCGGTTCTGGGCGAGCATGGCGACGAGGAGATCCGACGGGCGGTTCGAGATCGTCGGCGTGATGGGACCGGACGAGTTCCACGAGGCGTACCCCGGCGCAGACGAAGGGGGACTTCGGAACAACGCCTACACCAACGTGATGGCCGCGTGGTGTCTCGCCCGTGCACTGAAGGCGCTCGACCGACTGGACGCGAGTTCGCGCGCCGCGGTGTCGGAGCGTCTTGAGCTTGCGGCGGACGAGTTGCAGCGGTGGCAGGAGATTCTCGAAAGCATGACGATTCCCGTTCTCGCGAACGGGCTGATCGAGCAGTTCGAAGGATACGGGGATCTCGAGGAGCTTGATTGGAACGCGTACCGAGCGAAGTACGGCTCGATCGGCCGGCTCGATCGGATTCTCAAGGCGGAGGGCGACTCTCCGGATCGCTACAAGCTTTCGAAACAGGCGGATCTGTGCATGCTCTTCTACCTGTTCGATCGCGAGGAGCTCGCTGAGCTTCTGGGGCGCTCCGGATACGAGCTCTCCGAGGAGCGGCTCCGAGAGACGATCGAGTACTACCGCCAGCGAACCTCCCACGGTTCGACACTCAGCCACCTGGTCTTCGCCGCCATCCTCGACGGCGTCGATCGGGAGGCGAGCCGCGAGCACTTCGTAGAGGCGCTGCGAAGCGACGTCGACGATGTACAAGGAGGCACCACGCCGGAGGGAATCCACACCGCCGTGATGGCGGGGACGGTCCGTCACGTGCTCGAGCGATTTGCCGGCCTGCGGCTCACGTCCGACGTCATCTCCCTCACGCCGAGGCTCCCTCGAGGTGTTCGGCGAATACGGTTCTCGGTTCGGTGGCGCGACGTTCCGGTGACGATCGAGGTCGATCCTGAGCGGGTGCGGATCAACGTACCCGCCGGTGCGTATCGGGAGATCCCGGTCCTCATCGGTGGCAAGCAAAGGAACGCGCCTGTCGGAAGCGCGGTGGAGATCGCGTACGCGTAGGGGAGGAGCCGGCGGCCTTCAGGAGGAGCCTTCGATTGAAACCCACACCCGATCGGCCTTCGCTTCCGGCGAAGGGCCTCGCGAATCTCGTAATCGTCTACGTCATCTGGGGGAGCACGTACCTCGCGATCCGGCTGGCGGTTCGCGAAGGAGCGGGGATTCCTCCGTTTACGCTGGGGGCGATTCGGACGTTCGTTGCAGGAGGTGCGCTCCTCGCGTGGGCGGTGCTGCGCGGAATGCGCGTTCGGCTGCGACGATCCGAAGTGGTCACCCTCGCGATTGCGGGGATCCTGATGTGGGTCGGCGGGAACGGGATGGTGAATTGGGGGGAGCAGCGAGCCGACTCGAGCTACGCGGCGCTCCTCGTCGCTTCGGTCCCGATCTGGACGGCCTTCATCCAGGCGGCACTCGATCGTCGGCGCCCGTCGTGGAGCCTCGTCGCGGCCCTCCTCATCGGGTTCGCCGGGGTCGGCCTCCTCACCGCGCCACGTCTGGCGAGCGCGGGAACGGCCGACGCCCTCTCGATCGGCGCGCTTCTGATCGCACCCGTGTCATGGGCGATCGGGACGGTCCTCCAGCTGCGCCGACCGGTCGGGGTAACGCCGTTGGTCGGCGCCGGATACCTGCACCTGTTCGGCGCGGTCGGCTTCATCCTTCTCGCTCTGCTCACGAGGGAGCCGCTGCCGAGTCCGACGATCGAGGCGTGGGGTGCCCTCGGCTACCTGATCGTCGCCGGGTCGATCGTGTCATTCACGTCCTACATTCGCGCCCTTCACGCGCTGCCAACGAGCGTTGCCATGACTTATGCGTACGTGAATCCCGTGATCGCTGTGATTCTCGGGGCGATCCTTCTGCGAGAGCCGATCACGCCGCCGATTCTCGGGGGCATGGCTCTGATTCTGATCGGCGTCTGGGGTGTCTTCCGTGAGCAGTTCAGGCGTCGCGGGCCTAGCTCGGAGAGAGCAGAGTCTCCCGGGTGAGCCGGACCAGGCGGATTCGAGCATCCGCACTGCAAGCTTGACAACCACCTGCCGATTCGAGAAGGCTTCCGCCTCCTGCCCTCGTTCGGCCGACTTGCTGCTGTCAGCGGTGAAGAACAGGACGTAGGAAGCAAGCTACCCAACGCGACGGACGTCCCGCTCGTGCGAGCGAGACGCCCGGAACTCGCACGAGCCGGGAACTCAGAGATTCAGCGCGTCGAGGATGATTCGGACGACGAGGAGAACCCAGCCGACGATGATGCCGATCCAGATGATCCGCTTGGCGAAGTCGAGCAGCCCGAACAGGAGCAGGATGATCGTGATGAAGGCGAGGTACCCGATCGGCTTCTCCAGCTCCGAAGAGACGCGATCGCCGGTGATCAGGTTCAGGACGTAGACGACGCCTTGCCCGAGGTACGTCGACGCGCTGTCGATGAACGTCAAGATCTGATCGATGACTGAGTTGGTGGTCTGTGCCACCGTCGAAGGCGCGGTCGGTTGCTCCTGCGCCAGCCCTCCGACCGCGGCGACGCAGAGGATCAACGCGACGCCGACGGCGATGACTCGATTGCGATTCCTCATACGAACCTCCTTCTGGCTCACCGACCACACTCTAGCACGGCGCACGGACCATTCCGTAAGGACAGGTGCTCCGATGAGAGGACGCCGATGGCGCGGTGTCTGAAGTGAGCCGTGTCCAGACGGAGGAGTGCACGAAGGGCGTCTGTTCGGTAGTCTTGACGAAGGCCGTGCCGACGGGGTTTCGCGGAGCGTTTGGCGAGCGATCGGACGGATCCTCTACACGAGGTTGCTCCGAAGGACCGGCGGCGCAAGGAGCGAGGAGGACGAAGCATGCTGGCGATTCGCGGTGGGACGATTCTGACGCCAGAGGAGACGATCGAGGGAGGCGTCGTCCTCGTCGAGAACGGGACGATCAAGGCCGTGGGGTCGGATGTCACGATTCCGGAGGGGGCGGAGGCCATCGACGCCGCCGGGAGGTACGTCCTGCCGGGGCTGGTCGAGCCGCACTGTCACGTCGCGCTCTTTGCCGACGGGATCGATCCGCGATTCTACGACGGCAACGAGATGACCGATCCGGCCACGCCGCAGATGCGCGCGCTCGACGCGATCCACCCCGAGGATCTTGCGTTCGCCGACCTCCGGGAGGCGGGCATCACCACGATCAATGTCAGCCCGGGAAGCGCCAACGTGATTGGCGGGCAGACGGCTGTGGTGAAGACGGCCGGCCGCACGGTCGAAGAGATGCTCGTCCGCGCTCCCGGAGCGATGAAGATGGCGCTCGGCGAGAACCCGAAGCGGGTGTACGGCGAGCAGAAGAAGCTTCCGTCGACGCGGATGGGGAACGCGGCCGTTCTGCGGGAGTGGCTGACGAAGGCGAGGCTCTACGTCGAGAAACGGTCGGCCCACGGCGACAAGCCGGAGCCGTTCGAGGTCGATCTTCGTCTCGAGGCGCTGGCGGACGTTGTCTCGGGCGTGCTTCCCGTTCACATCCACGCTCACCGGGCCGACGACATCATGACGGCGATCCGGATTGCCGAGGAGTTCGACCTCGACTACGTCCTGATCCACGCGACGGAGGGATACAAGATCGCGGACGTCATTGCCGAGAAAGGCGCGCCGTGCATCCCGGGCCCCGTCCTCTTCTCTCGGCGGAAGCTCGAATTGCGCGGTCTCACGCCGGCGAACGCTGGCATCCTGTCGAATGCCGGCGTGAAGGTGGCGATCCAGACGGACGAAGGGTCGGCGACGAAGTATCTCCGCCTGAACGCGGCGCTTGCCGTGAGCGAAGGGATGACTGAGCCGAACGCCCTTCGTGCGATTACGTTGACGGCGGCCGAAATCCTCGGCATCGACGATCGTGTCGGTTCCATCGAGGCCGGAAAAGAGGCCGACATCACGATTCTCTCGGAGCATCCGTTCGACCTCGCGCACGCGCGGGTGGAACGCGTTCTCATCGAAGGGAAGACGGTCTACGAGAGGTAGGCGCACCTCGTGATGGGAAGAGTGGCACCGAGCCGCTCTTGGGCAGTCGGCGTTGGAGGGAGCAACCTGTGAACACGAATCTGCGCGATGTGTGGGCGAGTCTTCAGAAGGTCGAGACGATGCTCGTCCAAACCGGAATGAGGTTGCGGCCGGAAGGCGGGCCGGATCTGCGCGAAGGCCTCGATCTGCCCGCGTCGTTGCGTCCCCTCTTCGCCCGCTCCATCTACGGTTTCGACCCGCGACGGATTCGAGCGACCGACTACCTCGTTCGCTACCCGTTCTCGAGTACGGATGCGATCGAGCGGCAGCTTGCGGAGTTGGCGGAGATCGGCGTCCTCACGGGGCCGCAAGACGGTGCGTACGCGGTGACGGACCGGGCCGAGGGATTCCTGCGGCTGCACACGGAACGCGTCGGAGACCTGATCGACCGACTGGATCTTGGAGCCGTCAATGAGGACGACATCCAGAAACTCCTTGCCTACGATCGACGAATCCTGGACGCGATGCGCCGAAGCGTGAAGGAGGAACCGAGCCCGGTCTTCGAGCACCGCTTGCTCGGTCTACATCCGGAGTACGATCCGCCGAAGCGCTGGCATCACTGGCATCTTGCGTGGACGATGATCGCCGCCCACGAAGACGCCGAGGAGTTCGTGCGAGTGGCGCGCGGAATCGAGCCACTCACCTGGTTTGCCCGCCACGAGCTCTGGTTCACCGCCCGACGTCCACATCGAGGGCGCATGAAGACGTGCGCGGACCTCCAGCGGTTGGCGGAAGCATACGCTCCTCTGGAGGACGCGGAGGACGTGTGCGCTGCCACGGTCTCGAAGATGCGGGATTCCGGATGGGTGCAGATCGAGGGCGACGCGTGCCGGCTGACGCCGGCGGAACTCGCCCGAGCGGATCGTGATGAGGGGGAGGTCGAGGAGATCTTCCTCGGGCGGTGGCCCGAACTCTCTGCGGCGGAGCGTTCGGAACTGAAGGGAATCACCGACGCGATCAACGCCCGATGCGAGGAGCTCCAGGCCGCGGCCGCTGACGGATAGGCGGCGGGCCTACGAGGGGAACCTCATCGCGTCGAGGTCGACGTTTCCCCCGGAGAGGATGACGCCGACGCGCAAGCCCGCGACATCCAGTTGACCGCGTAGGAGCGGGGCGACGGCGACCGCGCTCGACGGCTCGATGACGACCTTCATCCGCTCCCAGACGAAACGCATCGCGGGGAGGATCTCGGCTTCCGGGACCACAACGATGTCGTCGACGAGTTCGCGGATGATCTCGAATGTGTTCTCGCCGAGAGGCGTGCGCAGCCCGTCGGCGACCGTATCAGGAACGAAGTCCACGATTCGCTTGCCATCGCGAAGTCCGCGTGCGGCATCATCGGCGCCGGCCGGCTCGCAGCCGAGCACGCGAACGTTCGGCAGCAGGTGCTTCGCCGCGACGACAGTTCCCGAGAGAAGTCCGCCTCCGCCGAGCGGAGCGAGAATGACGTCGAGGTCTCCCACGTCTTCGATGAGCTCGCAGACCGCGGTTCCCTGGCCGGCGATGACCGCGGGATCGTCGTGCGAGTGGACGAGCACGGCTCCCGTCTCCCGGCGGATGCGCGCGGTCGCTCCCGTGCGCCCGGCGTGGCCAGGCTCGCAGAAGACGATCTCGGCACCATAGCCCTTGGTCGCAGCGATCTTCGAAGGGTTCGCGTTTTCCGGCATGACGATGCGCGCCTCGACGCCGACCCTGCTTGCTGCGAACGCGAGCGCCTGGGCGTAGTTGCCGCTCGATGCGGCGCAGACGCCGCGGGCCCGCTCCGCATCCGTCAGCAGAGAGACGGCGTTGGCGGCGCCGCGGATCTTGAACGAGCCCGTCTTCTGGAAGTTCTCGCACTTGAAGGTCACGCTTCCGCCGCAGAGGGAGTCGACCGTCGTCGACGTCTCGATTGGGGTTCGATGGGCGATGCCCTCGATCCTTCCGCGGGCGCGGTCGACGTCATCCCACCGGACGACGCTCACGTGCTCTCCTTGATCACGGATGCGCGGTACGTCCGGAGTTCGTCGATCGACTCGCGGATGTCGTCGAGAGCCCGGTGGGTCGAGCGTTTCTCAAGCCCCTCGAGGACGGTCGGATGCCAGCGGCGGATGAGCTCCTTGAGCGAGCTGACGTCGACGTTGCGGTAGTCGAGGTAGGCGTTGAGCTTCGGCATGTGGTGCATGATGAATCTGCGGTCGAACCCGATCGAGTTGCCGCAGAGAGGCGCCTTCCCTCGCAGGCAGTGCTTTCGGACGAAGGCGAGCGTTTTCGCCTCGGCGCCGGCCAGCGAGATGTCGGACGCTCGCGAGGCGTCGGTCAGCCCCGAGCGGCCGTGCTGGTCGATGCACCACGGCTCCATCGTCGTCAGTACACGGTCCGGCTGATGGATGATCAGATTCGGCCCTTCGGCAACGATGCCGAGGTCCTTGTCAGTGATGATCGTGGCGATCTCGAGAATCCGGCTGGTTCGATCGTCGATGCCCGTCGTCTCGAGATCGATCCAGACGAGGGCGAGCGGGTCCTTGGCCATGCGGCTCCCTTCCTTGTCGTCGCCAAGCGTATCGGGGAATCCGTTCGAGGGAAAGCACGGCGGATCGCCAGGTCGAGAAAGAAAAACGGGGCGACACGAGGACGCCCCGTCTGTTCGATCTGTGCTTGGACTACTTGCGCTCGCCGAGCGGGAGGACCGTTCGGCCGTGCGTGTTGTTGATCAGGGTCGCCGCCGAGGCGTACCAGGCGATCAGCGAACAGAGGATCCCCTCGTAGCCCGCGATCGTGTGGACGACCGGGACGAACTCGCCGATGGCGAGGAGGAAGAACAGGATGGTCAGCGTGATGAAGACCCACGTGATCGCCTTCGGCAACTTGAACGACGCCACCATCGCGTAGGCGGTGAAGATCCCCCACGCGATCAAGACGACGGCGATTCCTGCCGGCGTGACGTCGACGAATGCTTGGATGCCGGCAAGACGCAGGAAGAAGAAGACAGCGAGTCCCATCCAGAATGCGCCGAACGACGAGAAACACGTGGCTCCGAATGTGTCTCCGCGTCGGACGTCCCACATCCCGGCTGCGAACTGCGCGAGCCCCCCGTAGAACATCGCGACCGGCATGACGATGCCGATCGTCGCCCCATCGACGAGCCCGGCGTTCACGATGTTCAGAATGAACGTAGACAGTGCGAAGCCTCCCAGACCGAGGGCTCCGACGTTGGCCAACCCGTTGCTTTGATTGCTCATCCGTCTCCTCTTTCCCAACGATCAGCCGACCGTCTCTCGGAGAGCGGCCGGCTCCTCTGAGTCCGTTCCGACTCAAGCGCTGTGTTTTTCGTGCGGGAGTCTAGCCAAACCTACGCACCATCTCAACATTCGCGAGATGAGGACCCGAGACTGCCCGCAGGCTCGAGCTCGGGTCAGCGTTGCTCGCCGCCCGATTCGGACGTTTCGTCGAGCGCGCGTGAGATGAGCTTCTGCCCCGAGACGATGTGCTCCTGCAGGTTTCGTGAGAGATCGAAGCGTCTCTTGTCGAGGATACGAATCATCCGCGTGTTGCTCGGGAGGAACTCGGCAACGACACGCGGCACGCCCCACTCGTCGGCGAGTTCAAGGCAGATGTCGGTGAACGCTCCACCGAGCCCCTTGTTCTGCCACGGATCGGCGATCAGGACTGCGTACTCCGCCGTGCTGTGCGCGGGATCGGTGATCAGCTGAGCGATGCCGATGATCGTCGGGAACGGGCCTTCGGAGATCTCGCCGACCAACGTCCGCTCGCACTGCGGATCCGGGCAGCAGAGGTCGGCCGCCAACGCGTCCGGTGACTCGGTCACGACGCGCTCGTATCGCGAGTAGAGGGACTCTTCGCTGCATGCAGTGAGCATCGTGCTGCACGATGAGCGGTCGGTCTTCCGGATAGAGCGAACGAGAACCTCGGTCCCGTCGGTCAGGCGGCAGCGGCGGCTGACGGGTTCTGTCGAGCGTCGCGGGCCACGGGGAACGAACGCGCCCAGCGGACGATCGCCGCTCGCCCCCGCCGCCGACGAGGATTCGCGCATCTCGGGTGCCATCCCACCGGGCGTCATGTGACGAGACGACCATAGCACAGGGTCGGCGAGGGCGACAAGCCGACGCGTGTCCGTTCCGCTACGATGTGGGGCGAGAGGAGGAGATGAGGTGACTGATTCGGGCACGACTCTGCAGCTCATCTACGAGATCGAGAGGAATCGATTCGGCCGGCGTCGCCTCGCGGAGTCGACCGGTCGAACGGAAATGTCAGTTCGCCTCGATCTGGAGCGCCTCAGAGACGAGGGTCTGATCGATGTGCGGCGCACCGGAACGAAGCTGACGGCGGCCGGCCGTCGGCGATTCTCGAGTCTCTTCCGAAACGTACTCGACGTTCGAACGCTCGGCGTGACGACCCTTGCCGTGGACGGAACATGCGTCGCAGCACAGGTGCGCACGACGGGCATGCCGCCGGCATGGGTCGCCCGTGACATCGCCGTTCGCGGAGGTGCAACCGGACTGGTCCTCCTTCGATTCTTGGAGGATCGCTGGGCCTTCACCCACGACGGCGAGCCGATACGGGACAAGAACCCGGCCGACGCCGCCGCAATCGACGAGGCCTTCGCCTCGCCGGAGGCGGGCGACCTGCTCCTTCTCTCTTTCGGTCCGGCTTCCGGATCGGCCGCCGGGGGCTTGTGGACGCTTCTCGGCGAGACGTTTCGCCCCTGACGAAGGGGTTGGCGAGCAGCGTAGAGTACGGTACCATCTCCAGTGGGATATAACATCCCACATATGGAGGAACAACCCATGCGAAGGGATATCTGGAGCTTCCTGTTGACGGCCACGCTCATCGGAGCCCTGGTACTCACGGCCGGCGCGTTTCCGGTCACGTTGATCGACGACCGAAGCGAGGAGATCACGATCGAGGCGCAGCCAGACCGGATCGTCGTCGTCGGCGCGCTCTACGCGCAGATCCTGGTCGATCTGGGTGCCGAAGGGCGGATCGTCGCGATCGCGGACAGTGACGACAATCCTGAGGGGGTCGCCGGCCTTCCGTCAGTCGGCGCGGCCTTCTCGCCGAGCGTCGAGGCGATCCTCGGGTTCGATCCGGATCTCGTGCTCGGGCCGACCGACTGGGGCGGCGAACGTCCCTCGCTCGAGGCGGCCGGGGTGACGGTCCTCAGTACGCCGTGGATCACGGATACGTCGTCGATCTTCGACACCGTCCGAACCGTCGGAGCGGCGGTCGGAGAGGCGCTCGCGGCGGACCTTCTGGTCGGGCGGATCGCGGAGGAGATTCTGGAGGCGGAGCTCGAAGCCCTCGGCCTCGAGGCGGTGCCGGCGGCCTTCCTCTACGCGTCGTCGCCGACGGATCCGCCGTACGCCGCCGGGTCCGATGCCATCGAGCACGAGCTCATCGTGCGGGCCGGTGGCGCGAACGTGTTCGCGGAGCTTCAGTGGTCTCCACAGGTGAGCTTCGAGGAGATCATCGCTCGAGATCCGGACGTGATCTTCACAGCGCCGTCGCAGGTCGACAACGTTCTCGGGAGCGTCTTCCTCTCGACGGTGAGCGCGGTCGCCGAGGGACGGGTCTACGGGATCGAAGCAAGCCTCGTCACGTCGACGCGGGTCGACGAGGCGTTCCGATTGATTCTCGACGGATTACACGCAGACACACCCTGAAGATGTCTCGAAGAGGAGGGCGCGTGGGATCTTGGGTCTTGTGGCTCCTCGGGATCCTCGCGCTCGCTTCGTTCTCGGTGGCGCTGATCGTGGGCCCGGTCACGGTTCCGTTGAGAGACGCATTCGCCAGCCTGTTCGGAGGGAACGTCGAGTCTCCGATCCATCAGGTGATCGTCCGACAGCTGCGCGCGCCGCGGGCACTGCTGGGGCTACTCGTCGGTGCGGCGCTTGCCGTCTCGGGGACGCTGATGCAGGGGCTCTTCCGGAATCCGCTCGCCAGCCCGTACATTCTCGGCGTGGCCAGCGGGGCGTCGACCGGCGCTGCGCTGGCGATCCTGCTTGCGGCGAGCACGGCCGTCTACGTGCCCGTCGGAGCATTCGTCGGAGCTACGGTGGCGGTCCTGATTGTCTACGGCCTCGCGCGGGGCCGACACGGGCGTACGTCGACGTTCATCCTCATCCTCGCCGGGGTGGCCGTTGGAGCCCTCTTCTCGGCGGTCACCAGCTTCCTGCTCTATCTCAGCTCCGGCGGTGAGAAGCTCGCCGACGTCCTGTTTTGGATCATGGGGGGATTGAGCCGCGCCAATTGGACGTCGGTCTCGATTCTGGCGCCGATCGTGGCCGTCGGACTTGCCGCGGCGCTGCTGTTCGCGCGCGATCTGAACGCGCTTGCCCTCGGGGAGGAAGGGGCGCATCACGTCGGCGTGCGTCCGGTCGTACTGACCCGGTGGCTCCTCCTGCTGACCACGGTCCTGACGGCGTCGGCGGTGGCGATGGCGGGGACGATCGGGTTCGTCGGGCTCGTCATCCCTCACGTCCTCCGGCTCCTCGTCGGCCCCGACCATCGCCGACTCCTTCCGGTGGCTGCGCTGGGCGGCGGGTGTTACCTCGTCTGGTCGGACATGGTTGCGCGGACGGTCTTCGCGCCGGCGGAGCTTCCCGTCGGGGTCATCACCGCTTTTCTCGGGGCGCCGTTCTTCCTCTACCTGCTGAAGACGCGGGGGGCGAGCCTCTGATGAACGTCTCGATCGAGAACGTCACCTTCTCCTACGACGGCCGAGATCTCGTGCTCGAGGAGGTGAGCTTGGACGTCTCCGAGGGCAGCCTCTACGGTCTCATCGGCCCGAACGGATCGGGGAAGAGCACGCTGTTGAAGCTGGCCTCCGGCGTTCTCCGCCCGGGCCGGGGGCGCGTCAGCCTCGGTGACGTCAATGTCCAATCGATGTCGCCTCGTCTGCTGGCACGTCGCCTGGCCATGGTGGCGCAGGAACGTCCGATCGGCTTCGAGTTCACCGTGCGCGAGATCATCGCCATGGGAAGGACTCCGTACGTGGCTCGATTCGGCCGGGAGTCGCGGGCGGACCGACGCGCGATTTGGGGCGCGATGAGCCTGGCCGACGTCGAGCAGCTGGCCGACCGGTCGATCCGTGAGATCTCCGGAGGAGAGAGACAGCGGGTCTTCCTCGCGCTGGCGCTCGCCCAAGAACCGAGCGTTCTCCTTCTCGACGAACCGACGACGCATCTCGACTTGGGGCATCAGGTGCGGTTTCTGTCGATCGTTCGCCGCCGGGCGGAGGAGGGCTGCACCGTGCTTCTCGCGATCCACGACTTGACGGTGGCGGGGCAGACGGTCGATCGCGTCGCTCTCATCGAGCGAGGCCGCATCCAGGCGACGGGGGAGCCGGGACGGGTCCTGACGGCTGCGAACCTGCGCGAGGTCTTCGGGGTGGAGGTCCACGTCGGCAGGGATCCCGCGACGGGCGCCTCGTACGTCGTTCCGAGGTTCGAGCGGCGCTCGAGCTAGTGCGCCCCGCTGTCGGTTTCCTCCATCAGCAAGACCTCGCCCATCTCCGTCACGCCGGACGCCTCCATCATGCTCTCGAAGGTCGGTGAGTGCATGAACGCGCTGACGAGAGCCGGCGTCTTCAACACGGAGACGACAGTGAGCCGATTCGGATCCTCGGTGTCGCGAAGGACCTGGTACGATACCTCGCCCGCCATCTGCCGCTGTCCGGCGGAGGCGTCGAACCCCTTCTTCCACGCGTCGTAGTCGTCGACGCGGAATCCTGCATGCATAAACGTCACCATCGCGCTTCTCCTCTTGTCGTAGTGCGCGCCCTCTCGAATCAGCGGCGCGGCTGGTTCCGGCGCGGCGTCAAGCTACCCCGGGCCTTTGGAGATCTCCTCCTCGCTCTCGCCGTCGTAGACGGCGCGGAGGTTCAGCTCATCCGCGAAGTGGCAGGAGACGAAGTGGAGATCGCCGACGTCCCGGTACTCGGGCTCGCTTTGACTGCAGATCTCCTTTGCGTACTGGCACCGAGGATGGAAGGCACAGCCTGCTGGAGGCGCGATCGGGCTTGGCACATCTCCCTCGAGCAGGATGCGATCGACATCGTAGTCCGGGTCTGGCACCGGGACCGCAGACACGAGTGCCTCGGTGTACGGGTGTCGCGGGCGGGCGAACAGTGCCTCCGTCATGGCCAGCTCGACGATTTTCCCGAGGTACATCACCGCAACACGGTTGCTCGTGTGCTTCACAACGGAGAGGTCGTGCGCGATGAAGAGGTACGTCAGACCGAAGTCGGCCTGCAGGCCCTCGAGAAGGTTGATCACTTGTGCCTGGATCGACACGTCGAGTGCGGAGACCGGCTCGTCGCAGATGATGAGCTGAGGTTCAAGGGCAAGCGCCCGAGCAATCCCGATTCGCTGCCGTTGCCCGCCCGAGAACTCGTGAGGATATCGGCTCATGTGATCCGGTTTCAGACCGACGGCGCCAAGAAGCTCACGGACGTAGTCCTTCCGGTCCTTGCGTGCGGCCACCCGGTGGATGGTGAGCGGCTCGGCGACGATCGCGCCGACCGTCATCCGGGGATTCAGAGACGAATACGGGTCCTGGAAGATGATCTGCATGTCCTGGCGGAGCGTCTTCAGAGTCTTCCTCGACGCACTGGAGACGTCGACCTCGTGCGCCTTCTCGCCGCCTTGAGCAAGCTTCCGGCTTCGGAACGTGATCTGGCCCGCCGTCGGTTCGATCAGGCGCAGCATGCAGCGGCCCGCGGTCGTCTTCCCACAGCCGCTCTCACCGACCAGCCCGACCGTCTCACCCTCGAGAATGAACAAGTCGACCCCGTCGACCGCCTTGACGTACGCGGCGGTGCGCCGAAGGACTCCCTTCCGAACCGGGAAGTGCTTCACGAGACCCTGCACATCGAGGAGTCGCTCAGTCAGGTTGATCACCTCTTCCGAAGAGCCAGCAAGCGGCTTCGTGTCTTTCCGCGACGCTTCTCAGCTCCGGGGACTGCTCTTGGCAGATCTCCATCGCGTGAGGGCACCGGGGCTCGAAACGGCACCCCGGCGGCATCTCGAGCGGATCGGGCACGATCCCCTTGATCGGCTGCAGCTTCTCCTTCCGGGAGGCCAGCGATGGAATCGAGTTCATCAGACCCTGTGTGTACGGGTGCTTCGGGTTGTGGAAGATGTCATGGACCGAGGCGGACTCGACGATTTTTCCCAGGTACATCACGACGACGTCGTCGGCCATGCTGGCGATGACGCCGAGATCGTGCGTGATGAACTGAATGGCTGCATTGAAGCGCGCTCTCAGATCGTTCATCAGCTCGAGCACCTGAGCTTGGATCGTCACGTCGAGCGCCGTCGTTGGCTCATCGGCGATCAACAGCGACGGGTTGCACGATAGCGCCATCGCGATCATCGCCCGCTGTCGCATTCCGCCGGAGAGCTGGTGCGGGTACTCGTCGACGCGCTGCTCCGGAAGGGGGATCCCGACCGCCCGCAGCATGCGGACCGTTTCCTTGCGAGCCTCGCGCTTCTTCAGCTTCTGGTGGAGCACGATGGCCTCCTGGATCTGATCGCCGATCGTGTAGACCGGATTCAGAGCGGTCATCGGCTCCTGGAAGATCATCGCGATCTCGTTGCCTCGGATTGACCGGATCCTACGTCCGCGCGGACGCAGCTTGGTGAGATCGACCGCTTTCCCGTTCTTGCGGTAGAGGATCTGGCCGCCGGCGATCCTGCCCGGAGGCGACTGGACGAGGCCGAGAATCGCGAGCCCCGTGACGGTTTTCCCACAGCCGCTTTCGCCGACCACGCCGAGCGTCTTCTCCTTCTCGATCGAGTACGTGATGCCGTCGACGGCACGAACGTCCTGCCCTTCGATCCGGAAGTAGACGCACAGGTCGCGTACGTCGAGAACGGAGCTCGGGGTCGATGCGACACGATCCGCCGTCACGGGCGACCTCCTTGACTCGCTTCGCGAACGGGAGCTTCCGACGAGTGGCTCTCCCCACGGACCATCTCCGCGTCCGGAATGTGCCGGTAGGCGCAGTCGAGCCGTTCGCACCCCTCGCAGGAGAACGGGTGCGTCGCTTGCTTCACTGCGCCGCCGATGCCGATGACGAACGAGACGCTCTTCGACGGCTTCATCAGGAAGCTCGCCGTCAGTTCGATGCCGAGAGGCCGCTCCGGGAGGTAGCGGAACAGGACCTGCTGGTGTTCCAGTCCCCAGTGGCTTGCCCCGGCCCCGGGAGAGAACGATCGACTGGCGGCGAGGCCTCGGTCAGCCGCCCAAGCGAAAATCTCTCGGCCGAGTCGATCCCCGATCTGCGACAGCCCCGCCATGGCGATCGCGTCCACGATCATCGACTCGATCAGCTCTCCGGCCTCGCAGTGGGTTCGTGCCTTCTCGTCGATCGATCGCCCTGCGGTCGAGATGCAGAAGGCAAGGAACTCGGCATCCCGGATCGGTTCCGGCACGTTCGCACGATCGTTAGTCGGCACGCGGGAGATCGGGACGATCCGGGCGAGGCCGCGGGGTTCGTTCAGTGCCTTCCCGAGTGAGTAGAGCGCTTCGAAGCGTTCTACGACGGCGGCGGTCTTCGAGAATCCGCCGCGTGCAAGCGTCGCCCAGACGGCATCCTCCGTCAGTTCGACGTGCGTGCCGTCGAGCTCGAAGGTCGCGATCGTCTCATCCATTGCACGTCCTCTCGTGTCCGCTACGGGGTGTCTTCCTCCGCGGGCTCCAGAACCCAGAGTTCCGATGGCTTGGTCCAGTTTTGCACGCCAATGTAGAGCTTTCCCTCGAACTCGCCCAGCGCGTGGATGCCGAGTTCGGACGTCTCCAGGAATCCGGCCTGCTCGATCTCGCGCCACGACGTCCCGTCCTGCGTGGCAAACAGGAAGCCATGATCGCCGAACCCGGCGACGTAGAGCGTCTTCCCGACGACCTCCATCGCGAGGGTGCTGTCGTACGCGAGGGTGCCGAATCCGTCTTCGTTCACCTGCTCCCAGTCCGTGAATGGGCCGTCGCCGGCTCCCTTGGTTCGCCAGATCGTCGTTCCCTTCTGGCCGAGCTGCGCTGTGAACGACGTGGTGCCGAAGCCCCATGTGCCGACGTAGAGATGGTCCTTGAACTCGATCATCCGAAACGCGTTGAACGACTTCGTGTCCCCGAAGCCGGCTTCTCCCACGCGAACCCAGGTTTCCTCGCCGGACGCGTCCGGGCCGGCGGTCCGCCAGACATCGCAGCCGGGATACGGCGGTTGGGCCGACTCCGTGCCGAGATACAGGCAGCCGTTCCAAACGAGGAGCGAACTGGCGTCGGTGGCGCCGGCGATCCCGAGGCCGCTGTCGAACGACTTGACGAACGTGCCGGGATCGCCGCCGTCGGCGCTGCGCCACATCTCCTGCCCCTGTGACGGGTTGAACATGCCGACGTAAAGGAGGTCGCCGAACGGTCGGATCGATCCCACGGCGAGGTTGGCCGGATTGCCGAAGCCATCCTGCATGATCGCCTCCCAGCCCTCGCCCGTCTCGGGGGCCGTCGAGCGCCACAGCTGCCCGCCGGTCGTGTTGTTCCACGTCCCCACGTAGAGGTAGCTGCCCACCGAGCGCATCCGTATGACGGCTTGGTTGTCGCTGTCTCCGAAGCCTGGCTCGATGACCGGAGCCCACGACTCGCCGTCCTCCGAGACGTAGACGAGACATCCGTCGATGCGGTTCCACGTGCCGACGTAGAGCCGCCCTTGGTGGGTCTCCATGTAGACGATGCCGTTGTTACTCGCGTTGCCGAACCCATCGTCGTTGATCTGTCTCACCATGTCGCCTCCCACGGCCGGCAGCGCGATCGCCAGAGCCGCCGCCAGAACCAGCGCGCCTCGGGTCACGCGCCCTCTTCCGGAACGGGGAACAGCGGCTCGAGGCCGGCCTTCTCTACGAATTGCGTCATCTCCTCGTCCGACGGAGCGCTCTCCGTGTCGAACCGCTCGGCCGCGTCGAAGATCCTCGGCGCGATGTTCACGTCCCCCGCGCTGTTGAGGAAGACGTCCGGCCTGCCGAGGACCCAGTGAACGGCGCGGTCGATCTCCTCCTGCGCCTGCAGCGGTTCGTACCAGGTGCTGTACGCCTTCGATTCGTCCCGGCGGTGACGCCGGGCGATCGCCTTGATCGTCTGGATCGCCACATCGCCCTCCGCGCAGCGCGCGGCGGTCTCCTCGAAGCCGGCGGCGTACGCCTCGTTTTGCATCATCGGGAAGTTGTAGGGAAGGAGTACCGAGTCGAGGTCGAATCGCTCGAGGCTTCGCAGGAGAACCGCCGGCGCGACCGTCTCGTGGGCTGTGACGCCGATGAACCGCGTCAGTCCCTGCTCCCGCGCCTCGATGGCGGCCTCCAGCGCCCCCCCGGATCCCATCACCTGTTCCCATCCGCCCGGTTCGATCAGGCAGTGGAACTGGAGCAGATCCACGCTGTCCACCTTCATCCGGTCGAGCGACCTTGCGATGCTCTCCACGGCGCCGGCGTAGTCGCGAGCCGCCGTCTTGGTCGCGAGGAAGAAGTCGGTGCGGTGGCGACCGATCCAGCGGCCGAGAAGCTCCTCCGACTTGCCGTAGTCGGCGGCCGTGTCGATGTGGTTGATCCCGTGTTCGAGCAGCACGTCGAGCATCCGGTCGGCGTCCGCGGGCGTCGCATCGAAGAACGCGGCGGCACCGAAGATGACGCGTGAGCTCTCGTGTCCAGTCCGTCCGAACGGTCTTCTCTCGATCATGTCGCGCCCTTTCGCCGTTTGCCTCCTCTAGTCATAGGTCAGCGGTCCCGGCATCTCTCCTCGTGGTCGGTCGTCGGCCGCGTCAGGCGTGTCGAGCCCTTCCGGCCATCGAAGGTGCGCGAAGTCGGCCGTCGCCTCCGGGTAGATTGCTCGGTTAACCCGGTCCGGCCGGCTCGTCTTGAACCAGACGTATTGGCGAACCATCAGGTCGACCTGCCAGGAGAAGAACGCGTACGACTCCGGCTGCCACACGATGTCGGACGTGATCCCCTGGAAGACGTCGAGGCTCTTGAGGATCTGGTACAGCTCCCAGCGCATCGCCTTACGTGTTTCGTCGGTCGTGCCCGGCTGCGCCATCTGCACGACGTGGTGAAGGAAGGTCACCCCGCCGCTCACGCGGGCGAGGTGCACCGACGGCTCGACCTTCGCCGCCTCGGCAAACAGGTGTTTCGCGCGTTGCAGTTCGTCAGGATCGTGGTCGAGCCAGAAGCTCTCGAGGTGGTGGATTCCTTCCGCGACGCCCTCTCGATGGACGGGCTCCTCGCACAGAAGCGAGGCCATCTCGGTGACCAGGTCTTCCTGCGTCAGCGACGGATCGAAGGCGAGGCGGAAGAAGGCGTAATCGCCGAGGAATCGGCACGGGGGCGCAAGCCGGTAGCCCTGAACGCCGTCCGGCCGAAGTTCGTCCCGCGAGTAGGCCGCCTCCTGGACCGCGCGGGTGAGATACGGGTGCGGAAGCATGTTGATCGCGTACTCGGGGTTCATGTACCAGAAGCAGTTGATCACCGGCTCGAAACCCCACGTCCTGCCGAGGAGAACGCCCTCACGCAGGGCGGGGTTGCCGCGGGCTCGGATCTCCGGCCCGAACATCTGGGCGACGCTCAGCATCGACGCGTCGCTCCACCCGATGTCCTTCGGCAGAAGGGGCAGCAGATCGTCGAGGATGGTCCGGAACTTCGGATACCGCTCAAGGAGGCCTTCCGGAATGACTACACGGGACCATAGATCGAACACCCAGTTCCAGAAGATGTAGTCGGCGTCGTTCCCGCACTCCTGTAGGAGCCGCCGGTAAGCGTGGGTCACGTCGGCGAAGTAGCCGGCCGGATCGGCCGCCGTCGCCTCGTCGAACGAGAGTCCCGTCTCGCTGTAGATCATCTCGAGGCCGTCGAGCCCCTTGAAGTACTCGAAGGTGTATCGGTTGACGTCGAGGATCAGGTCCTTCGCCTTGTCCCATACGAGCCCGCAGCCGTAGTAGCCGCCCGCCTCCTGGCCCTCGACGCGAAGCGTCGGATTCTCCCAGAAGGTCTGAGGCGGAACGAAGTTCGGCGTTGTGAGCCAGTTGAACTTCATCCCGACCTGGTGGCAGTAGGCCATGACCTCCCGCCAGACCTCGTAACGCCAGGCGTCTCGCTTGGTCTGCGGGATGTCGGGATGAACGAGGCGTCCGGCCGGAACAAGCGTCAGCGTCGTTTGATTGCAGAGTCGCATCAGATCGACGTACTCGATCCACTCGTCGAGCGACCAGCGGTCGGGGCTGAGGACTGCGAAGCCGTACGATCCGCCGAACCGATACGGTGCGATGTACATCCCGCGGATCCGGAACTGGGGGGTCTCGGCGAGATCCCACGTCCTCGAGAACGGGTCGGCTCGATGCTCGACCATGAGCGTTCGCAGAAGCGTGTAGACGCCGTTCGCGACGCCTTCCTCGTCGTTCCCGAGGACGCGGAGGGTCCCGTCATCGCAGGAACGGATGACGTAGCCTTGATCCCCGATCGTCGGATCGGGCTCCACGGTCCGTGCGATCTGAACGGTCCGGCCGCCGTCGGGGCCCGGACCGATCTCGAGGCCGGTGAAGTCCGACAGCTTGTGCGCCGCGTGCCGCACCGGACTCGGCGCGTTCGCGTAGACCCGGATCGACATTCTCACGCTCTCCTCTCGTTGAACCTTCTCACTCCGGCCGCCTCCGTCGCAGGATGTTCCGATTGCCGCGCCACGGGTGATCGACCTCTTCGTTCGCCGATTCGCGGCGCGGCGGCCAGCCGTAGTCACGGTCTTCGTCGTAGAAGCTCATTCCCAACAGTACGGCGAGATCCTTGAGCGGAGCTCGCCAATCCTCGAAGTAGACGCTGCGGAAGTGCCCCATCGGCCAGTCCGGCTGAAGGTTGTTCTCGATGAAGCACTCCATGTTGACGCGCACGGCGAGCTTGTTCCGGCACCGCCGCTCGCTCTTCACGGTGCCGAGAGAGGTCCCGCCGTGGACGATCATCGAGCGGCTCTCCGGGTGCACGGAGATCGCCGTGACCGGGACGTCGTTCGGCATCGTGACCGATGCGCAGCAGCTCTTCCCGGTTTCCTGTTCGGTCCGGATCGTGTACGGGGCGGCGGGACCGCTGGCGCCGAAGAACTTCCTCGGCCCGCAGCAGAGGTGGTAGATGACGGCGTCCTGCGAGAGGTCGAACAGGCGACCGCCGGAGAACCCGGCCCTTGCCTCCCCGGCCAGGACCTCCGTCAGGTAGTGCATCACCATGACGTTCAGCAGGGTGTGCAGGTTCATCTCGCCGGTCGCGGGGAAGCCATCCGACTGCATCTGCATGAAGGCCATGCACGGGAACGTCGGGAGCGTGTTCGGGTAGACGCCGCGGTTCCTCGGATCGACGCCTGGACTCAGCGCCGCGAAGACGTCGTCCGGCCAGTCGTCGTAGACGTGTCCGGCGATGTCCGTGGTGAAGGCCTGGACCTCCTTGGCTTCGATCGCCGCCTTGAGCGCCAAGTAGAGCTTGGCCGACGTAACGAGCTCGGTCGGATCCGGCTCGACGATCGCGTCCGCATCGCTCAGCCATCGCTCGGCGATCGCCTTGGCCTCCCCTTCCGAGGCGGCCGGATAGAACTCCTCCATGAACTCCTTCTTCGTCATGCGGACGAGCTTCGATCCGAGAACGTCCCCGAGCGCCTCCTCGAAGGTCTTGAGGGGCTGCCCGAAGATCTCCGTCGTGCGCCACTCGGTGTTGAGGATCATCATCTTCGCGTCGCGCAGCTGCCGGACGACACGGAGGAGCTTCACCCTCTCGATGACGTCCTCGACCTTCGACGAGGCGGTCCAGAGGACGGGAAGCCCGGACCGGCGCATCGCGACGTAGTTGTGGAATCCGTAGTTCTGGAGGAAGTCGTCGGCGATGACGAGGGGGCGCCCCGTCTCCGCAAGAGGCGCTTCGTAGATGACGCGCATGTACTCCAGGCCGATCGAGTACACGACGAACCCGTCGAACTCGTCCGCTCGCGCCGCGAGGGCGACCACGTCCTCCTGCTCGTGCAGCGTCGAGACCTTGAAGTCGATCTCGGGGCAACCATCTCTCAGGGCGCGTGCCAGCTCACCGGCGCGGTCCTCGAAGCTGTCGGCTTCATCTCCCACGACCATCCCCGGCCTCTCGTCTCGGCGACGAGGGTAGTAGAAGGCAAGTGCCACCTTGGTTGGAGTCTCCATCACGTGTCTCCTTTCCGGAGCCGATCCCCTGCGCGGAATCCCTCGTTTCGGCCCGAGAGTTCTGCCATCAGATCCTTCAAGCGTGGGTAGCTCTCCTTGTAGACGCGGTACAGGCGGTCGTACGTCTCCCTGGCCTCGTCGTTCGGCGTCGTCGGGTCCTCGTAAGTCAACCAGTCTCGGATCGTCTCGAACCGGTCGACTGCACCGACGCCGACGCCGGCGAGCAGGGCGTCTCCGAGAGCGGCCTCCGAGCCGGTCGTTGCGGCGAAGCGGTAGCCGGTCGCGTTGCTCAAGATCTGACGCCAGAGCGGCGACTTGGCCGCTCCGCCGACGAGGGTGCATGTCTCGTCGAGCTCGAGGCCAATCTTGATTCCGGCCTCGATGTTGTGGCGAAGGGCGAACGCAACGCCCTCGAGGAACGCGCGGTAGACGTGGGCGCGGGTGTGGGAGAGTGTGAGTCCGACGATCGTCCCCTTGGCCTCGGCGTCCCAAACCGGACTGCGCTCGCCCATGAAGTACGGGAGGACGACGAGTCCGTCCGATCCCGGCGAGACCTTCGCCGCCTCGTCGTCGAGGAGCCTGTAGGCGTCCAGTCCTTCCGCCTCGGCGCGCGCGACCTCGGGGCGACCGAATTCGTCGCGGAACCAACGCGGCAGAGCGCCCGCCGTCGCCGCACCGCCGAAGGTGTAGACCTTCTCCGAGTCGTAGGCGACGTACGGCATGCTGACCAGGCACGGTGAGACGGAGTCGCCGGGATGGACGACGCCCCAGCACATCGACGTCCCGATCATCGCGACGTGGTTCCCCTTGTCGAACGCGCCCGCGCTCAGCGTGGCGACGGCGGCGTCGATCCCGCCGGAGACGACGGGCGTCTCCGGCCCGAGCCCCGTCAGCGCGGCCGCCTCGGCCGTGACTCTCCCGACGATCTCGCTCGACCGAACGATCCGCTCCGGCAGGAGCTTCGCCGGGATACCGAGGCGCTCGCAGCTCTCCTGCGACCAGGCCCTCGCCGGGAGATCGAACACGCCGCCAATGTTGCCGGCCGACGACTGGTCGATCGCCATCTCGCCGGTGAGTTGATGGATGACGTACCCGTGCGGCGTCACGAACTTGTGCACGCGCTTCCAGAGGTCCGGCTCGTTGCGCTTCATCCAAAGGATCTTGGTGAACCCGTGATACGAGTCGACGCCGTTTCCGGTGATGCGGAAGAGGTCGTCGAGATCGACGTGTTCACGAACCCAGGCAACCTCGTCCGTTGCGCGGCGATCCATCCAGATCATGCACGGGCGGATCGGCTGCATCGCTCGATCGACCGGGATCCCCGATCCGCCGTAGAGACCGCTGACGCCCAGCCCAACGATCTCCTCCGGTCGGACCTTGGAGCGTTCGAGTACGCTGCGGATCGTGGAAACGAACGCGTCGTACCAGACGTCCGGCCACTGCTCCGCCCAGAGGGGCCTCGGGTGCATCACGCCGTACTCGACGCTCGCCGCCGCGACCTCGCGACCTGCGGGATCGACGAGGACCGTCTTGGTCATCGTTGTCCCGATGTCGCTTCCGAGCAGGTAGCTGTCAGTCATATTCGCCCTATCCCCCGTCGAAGATCCGGTAGTCGATGCCGAGCGTCTTCGCCGCCCAGACCAGGTCGTCGACCCAGTTCCCGTAGACACCATGAATGTGGTTCGAGTCGTACTCGGACAGGAAGACGTCCGGCGGGACACGGAACCGCGCGTAGGCGTGCGGCCAGTCGATCTGCACTTCTTCCGCCTTCTTCTCCGCCTCCTCCTTCGGGAGCTCGACGAACTCGGCCGGGAGAATCGCAAGCCAGTACTTGCCCCGGCGTCGTGCGAGCCGCGCCAGCGTCACCTCGCCCGGTGCGGCGAAGTGGCGAACCGACGCGCCGCCGGCCGGGAAGTAGAAGCCCTGCGGATAGAACTCGACTTTGGGCAGGTTCACGTCCGGGTCGTTCGACCGCCCCGCGTAGTACGTCGGATGCGTTCCCGAGTTACACAGGTCGAACAGGCCGAGCTCCTCGTCGTAGTGGCGCAGGTCGGCGAACAGGACGGGCTCCGAGGTGATGTGCTTGAGGATCTCCATCGTCAGTGCGCCGTCCATGTCGGCCTCCGTCGCCGTCACGGTCGGCTCCTTCGGGCCGTTCCAGTCGTACGGGTCGTTGAGGAACGCCTCGGTGACGTCCATCGTCACGAAGTGGTTGGTCAGCTCCGGCTGCGCCTTGAACCCGACGAAGTCGAGGCGCATCTCCTCGATGATCTGCCGGGCGGCGATGTAGCTTCGGATCTGGGTCTTCAGCTTCTCGGGGGTGAGCTGCTTTCCGTCGTAGCGGATCTTCCCGACCCTCGATGAGAGCCATTCGAACGCGCGCTCGACCTCCTCCTCCGGTGCCTCTGCCGACCGGCGGATGATCTCCGACTGGTCGATGTGCTCGACGTCGACGCCGAACAGCTCCATCCATTGGTCGGCGTTGGCGACGGCGGTGTACATCCCCATCGGCCGTCCGCCGAACAGACCGAACGTCTCGCCGCGGAGCCGGCGTACGGCGGATGCGCCGCGGACGAAGGACATGACGCGCGAGAGGACCGCCTCGTCCGAGATGTCGCCGGAGACGCGCCCGTGGAAGGCTCCGATCTGATCGAGGGCCCCGGCCGACGCCAGCATCCCGACCATCCCCGGGTATTCCGGGTTGATGTTCGAGAAGAGGAGGAACGGGCCGGGCGCGAAGCGCGACGCGATCGCCGCGAGGTGCGGAAAGCTCCAGACGGCGAAGTTGAAGATCGTCAGTTCGCAGCCGGCGTTGGCAAGCCGCACCGCCTCGCCCTTCGCGATCTCGTTCGTCCAGATGATCTCCTCCGCCTCGATCGGCTCGACCTCGCCGGTCGCGCGCAGTGCGTCAGCCAGTTGCCGCTGATACGTCCGGTTCAGCTCTTCAAGGTCACGGTGCACGGACGCCCGGCCGTCCGAGAAGGTGAGGATGCCTACCTTCCGTGGGTCCATCGCGGGGACTCCTTTCCATCGGTCATGGTGTTCATCGGATTAGGGGATCCTTCCTTTCTGCGAGGGAAGCTTCGGGAACCGCTTGTGCGGCTCGAGCTGGTACCAGTAGGCGGTGCTCGAGTAGTCGTCCGATCGGTGATTGGCGTGTCCGTGCTCGATCGTGACGCGGATACGCTTCGAGAACTGAATCGGATCCTCGATGTGGTAGCGGTAGAGCGTGATGCGATCGGCCCAGTTCGGCCCACCGGAGAGGATGACGCCGTGGTACGGCGACGTGTACTCCTGTGTCGGGCACCAAGCGGTGTTGAAGTAGTCCTCGGTTCCTGTCCCGTGGAGCGTCGGCGGCCATTCGTCGTCGTCGATGAAGATCATGTCGTCGCCCTCGCCGTACCAGTTCCATTCGTTCGTCATGCGAAGGTTGCGGACGTCGAGATGGCAGCCGACGTAGTGCCCCAGCCCCTCGGCCTCGAGGATGACGTAGTTGTCCGTCCCATCGAGGTTCTTGGACGATCCGGCATGATGCCACACGCCCTGGAACTCGAGGTTGTCCATCTTGCCTTCGTCGATACCCCTACACGGGTTCTTCCTGCGCCACTGCGCGTGGAACCGTCCGATGCCCTCCTCGAGCGCCGCGAACGACTCGTAGTCGACGTAGTAGTAAAGGATCAGCTCATCGGCAGGATTCTCGTTGGTCACTTCGATCCGAGCTCCCTTGGCGAACGGCATCGCGAAGAAGCAGTTGAAGCTCTTGCCGTGCTCCGGACTCATCGCCAGAGGGGCGGAGGAGAAGTTCTTCGTGAGCCCGTGACCCATGCCGAAGAAATCACCGATTGGCACTTCGATCGACGGGTGATCCTCCCCGTCCCAATAGGTCCGCAGGACGTTGTTGCGCAGATAGTTGACGTCGTTCGAGCGGAGTGTCATCCAGATGTGCGTGACGCAGCCGGCGCCCTTGATCTTGGCGACGACGTGCGTCTTCCCGGCCGGGATCTTGACGAAGTCGTTGTTGGCTCCGGTCCGATCCCAGCTCGACTCCCTGCGGCGCTTGACGTCCCGGATGCGAGGCAAGCTGCGGAGCGTGCCCGTACCGAAGATGTCCTTCTGGCCGTCTGTCATGTTGCCACCTCCCGGCTCCTCCATCGCTTCGCTCTCCACTCCTAGGTTGTCCAGCGCGCGCCTTCGTCGAGCATCGCCAGGTAGTTCTCAAGCGGAATGTAGTTGGCGACGCTGTTCCCCGTACCCAGCGCGTAGCGACCGCCCGGCGAGCATCGATCGAGGATCTCGCGCACGTACGGGCGAATCTCCGACTCCGGCATCCGGCACATCTTGTCGACGTCGACACCTCCGAGGACGCCGATCCGGTCTCCGTAGCGCTCCTTGAAGTCGCCGACGGGGAGGATCTTGTCCTGGAACGAGTGCTTGGCGTCGATCCGGACGTCCTCGATCAGATCTTCCATGATCTCCTCGACGTTTCCGCACGTGTGGAGGATGTAGAGCAGCCCGTTGTCGTGGGCGAGCTGCGCGATCCTCTTGTGCCAGGGCAGGACGTACTTGCGGATGTGATCCGGCGAAATCAACGTGCCGCTCTGATAGCCCATGTCGTCGCCTTGGAAGAAACCGGCGAGCTTCGGCAGGCCAATGATCCGCTCGCTGAGCCGGTGCAGGGTCCGGCCGACCTTCTCGAAGATCGCCTCCACGAGGTCCGGCTGCTCGTAGAGCATGTACGAAAGCGGCTCGAGGCCGACGAGGACGTTCATCACGTTCTCCAGCTGCCCCTGCCCGAAGCAGACGAGTAACCCCATCCCTTCGGGAAGTCGGCTCGACGCGTACTCGTACGCCTGGAGCGACACCGTCTCCGGATCCGGCCACGAGTACGCTTCGAAGTCCTCCCAGCTGCCGATGATTCCCTCCGACTCCTCCATCCAGATGCGCGTCGACTTCGCTCGTTCGGCGGTGTCCGTCCCGAGCCGGTACTTCCCCTGGAAGAGGACCTCCTGCCAGCCGCCGGCCCAGACGTAGTCGTAGCCGAGCCGGTACCAACACTCGATCACGTTGTCGAAGTACGGGAGGAACGTCGCCGGGTTCGCCAGGTCCGGCGAGACCCATTCGCGATTCAGGTAGGTTTCGGAAATTGCCTGCATCGTCTCATTGTCGAGGAACAGCTCGGCGAAGTGCACGCGGTCCGGCTCCCTCTTCCCGGTGATGACGCCGACGAACTGCTCAACGTCCGGCTTCGGGTCCCTCAGTGGCAGATCCACGCTTCTCTCCTTCTGGCTACCGATACCGGTAGCCCTCGTCCATCATCACGAGGTAGTTCTCGACCGGAACGTAGTTGGCGACCGTGTTTCCCGTCCCGTAGGCGAACCGCCCCTTCGGCATGCAGTGATCGAGAATCGCCCGGCAGTACGCGCGAAGCTCCGGCTCCGGCAGTCGACAGAGCTTGTCCATGTCGACCCCGCCGAGGCCGGCGACACGATCGCCGTACGTGTCCATGAAGTCGGTGATCGGCATGATCGCGTCTTCGAACGACTGCTTCGCGTCGATGCCGACGTCCTCGATCAGGTCCTCCATGATCGCGTAGATGTTCCCGCAGGAGTGGAGCCACACGGTCTTGTCGTAGCGATGTGCGACTGCGGCGAACTTCTTGAACCACGGGAGGACCAGCGTCCGCAGATGGTCCGGGCTGATGATCGTCTGCGTCTTGTAGCCTAGGTCGTCGGCGTGCCACATGAATCCGACGCAGTCGATTGGCATCATCCGCTCGTAGAGCTCAAGGTTGAGTTGCGACCACTTGTCGGCGACTGCGCGGATCAGCTCCGGCTCCTCGTACAGGAGGGTGCAGAAGTCCTCGAATCCGAAGAAGGTGCCGATCAGGCCGGGGTCGAACACGCAGCCGACACCGGTGACGGTCATCCCCTCCGGCAAGTGTCTTGCGACGAAGTCGAAGTACGCCTCGATCCCCAGCATGTCGAGGTCGACGCGATCCCACGGGATCTTCTCGAAGTCGTCCCACGAGCGGATCAGGCCCGCTTTCTCCTCCTGCCAGTTCCTCGCCCCACGCGAGACTTCCTCGCGAGCGGTGTCCGGCGCATTGCGCGCGCCCCCGCCGGTGAGGCCGGCCTGGCGCATCAGCGCACCGAGCGTCGTCGCCATCAGGAACCATGGCGCGAGATCGGGGAAGTAGTCGAACCCCATCCGGTAGTAGAAGGCGATGTCGCGCTTGATCCGAATCTCGTCGAGCTCTCCGTCGAGAAGCTTCAGCGCGCCGCCGCCAAGGAGCTTCTGGATCTTCGTGAGCAGGTGGGAGTCGCTTCCCGCGGAGGCCCACGTCTCGTCGAGGGAGGGGAAGTCCTCCTCCATCAGGTTCTGGACGAAGTAGTCGACGATCTCGACGTCGGCGAATTCCTCGACGAAGTGAACGCGCTTCGGTTCCTCCTTCCCGAGGAGAACCCTCTCCAACGCCTCGAAGTCCGGCTTCGGATCCTTCAACGGAAGACTGCTCATGCTCCTCGCGTCCTTTCCACTTGCGTCCGAGCCGCTTTCCCGGTCATCGGTATCGGTAGCCCTCCTCCATCATCGTCAGGTAGCTCTCGAGAGGGATGTAGTTGGCGACGCTGTTCCCCGTTCCGAATGCGTACCGGCCCTTCGGCATGCAGTGGTCGAGAATCGACCGGCAGTAGGCGCGGAGCTCCGGCTCCGGAAGCCGGCAGAGTTTGTCCATGTCGACTCCGCCCATGCCGGCGATCCTGTCGCCGTAGGTGTCCATGAACTCGGTGATCGGGAGAATCTCGTCCTGGAACGACTGCTGCGCGTCGATGCCGACGTCCTCGATGAGGTCCTCCATGATCGCGTAGATGTTTCCGCAGGAGTGAAGCCACATCATCTTCCCGTGCCGATGGGCGAGCTCCGCGTACCGTTTGAACCACGGCAGGACGTACTCCCGCAAATGCGCAGGACTCAGGAGCGTCTGCGACTTGTAGCCGAGGTCGTCGGCCTGCCACGCGAAGCCGACGCAGTCGTGCGGGAGCATGCGCTCGTAGAGCTCCAGGTTGAGCTTGCCCCACTTCTCGGCGACGGCGGCGACGAGGGCGGGATCCTCGAACAGGAGCTCACACATCCTCTCGAAGCCGAGCGTGGTCACCAGCGGTCCGAACGAACAGCCCAGCGCAGTGACCCTCATGCCCTCCGGTAGATGCTTCCCGATGAAATCGTAGTACTCGTCGATCCCGAGCATGTCGAGGTCGACGCGATCCCACGGGACCCTCTCGAAGTCGTCCCAGTTCGAGACGAAGCCGATCTTCTCCTCCATCCAGTTGCGGTTGCCCCGGGAGAGTGTCTCGTCCGCCGTGTCCGGCGCGGCGTGGCTCTCGAACGACTGTGCCAGCCCCTCCGAAGCGGCCAGCGTACCGAACATCGCGCACATCATGTGCCACGGCGCGAGATCGGGAAGGTAGTCGAACCCCATGCGGTAGTAGAAGGCGATGTCGCGCTTCACGCGGATCTCGTCCGGCTCCCCGTCGATCAGCTTGAACGCGCCGCCGGCGAGGAACTTCTGCGCCTTGGCGATCTGGTGGGAGTCGCTACCCGCCGACGCCCACGTCTCGTCGAGGGAGGGGAAATCCTCCTCCATCATGTTCTGCACGACGTAGTCGATGACCTCGACGTCGGCGAACTCCTCGACGAAGTGCACGCGCTTCGGTTCGGCCTTCCCGAGAAGGACGTCCTCGAGTGCCTCGAAGTCCGGCTTCGGATCCACGAGTGGGAAGCTGCCCACGTCTTCTCCTATCCCGGCGGAGACCCTACTTCAGGAGGTCTCGGACCAGCGTTACGGCCGCCGCGGCGTCCTTGGCGTAGCCGTCGGCGCCAATCTGATCGGCGTACTCCTGCGTGACCGGCGCGCCGCCGATGATCACTTTGACGCCGTCCCGGACGCCGGCACCCTTCAGTGCCTCTATGACTTCCGGCATCTGAATCATCGTCGTCGTCAGAAGCGCCGACAGGGCAAGCACGTGCGGCTTCGTCTCCTTGATCGCCTCGACGAACGCGTCCTTCGTGTTGTCGATTCCGAGATTGTGGACGTCGTAGCCCGCCCCCTCGAACATGATCGAGACGAGGTTCTGACCGATGTCGTGGAGATCGCCCTCCACGGTGCCGATGACGACGCGTCCCTTCGATTCGACGCCCGTTTCGGCGAGGATCGGCCGCAGAATGGCGAGCGCCGCCTTCATCGACTTGGCCGCCATCAGCATCTCCGGGACGTAGATCTCGCCGCCCTCGTACTTCTTGCCGACGACGTCCATCGCCGGGATCAGCCCGTCGTTGAGGATCTCGCCGGCCGATTTCCCCTCGTCCAACGCCTTGCGCGTTAGCTCCTCCGCCTTCTTCGGCTGGTAGCCGAGGACGCTCTCACCGATCTCCTTCAGTACGCTCATCGTGCCTCCGTGTCCTTTCTCCTGAGCCCGGCCCCCGTGGCCGAGCCCGATGCGTTTCCGTCTCTCAGCCGCTCGCTGCCCACTCCTTCACGAAAGCGCCGACCGCCTTCAGGTTCTCAACCTGCGCGGTCTTTGGCACGGCGTCGGCGCTTCCCAGAATCAGTCGGTCGGTCCCCTTTGACTTCTCGAGGATCTCGCGGGCGTAGTCTCGGTTCTGCTCCGGCGTCCAGCTGGTCAAGAAGGTGGCGTCGAACCCGCCGAGCACAACCTTGTCCCGCCAAGCCTCCCTCGCCTCCCAGAGAGGGAGATCGCCCGTTGGTTCCGGACTGATGTCGACGACGCCGTCGTCCCGTTCGTCACGGATCGCGTCGACCAGCGCCTTCAGGGTGCCGCATCGATGCGTGAGGAGGATCTTGTCCTTCTCGTGGAGAAGGTCGGCGTAGTCGTTGATGCAGGGGGAGACGTACTGCCGGTGGATGGTTGGCGAGATGAAACTCGTTGACGTGTTCTCGTAGTCGATCACGACCTCCGCCGGCGACATCGCCATCACTTCGTAGGCCCTCAGGTTCGACTCGTGCATCACGTCCATCAGCGATTCGAGTTCCGGAAGATGGTCGGTGTAGAAGGTCGTGTAGAACGCCTCGATCCCGATCAGGTGTTGCAGCAGCTCCTGGATCGGCGAGGTGAGGCCGGAGTCGGTCGCGATTCCTTCGTCGCCGATCCGCTTGTCCTCCTGGGCGAAGGCGTCGTAGTTCGGCTCGAATCGTCGCCGCTTGACGACGTACTCGTACGCCTGCATGTCCTCGACGTCCTTGATCAGCGGCTCGACTGGGAACGGAAGGTACGGCGACTGCTCGGTGAACAGGCCCGTCTCCTTGAGGGTCCGACCTGGGATCTCGTAGGTCCTCGTGAGTAGGCGTCCCTTGGGATGGGTTTCCATCTTCAGGGTGACGATGACGCCCTCCTCCTCGAACGTGACTTCGCCGTCCGTCATGAATCGCTCGACCGCGCCGGGCTCGCGCGGCATGTTCATGTTCAGCCGGTACGTCCAAACATGGCGCTCGAAGATGTCCGCCTCGATCTCTCGGAACGCGTCGAGGATGTCGGTCCCCGGCGGTCGGGAGCTCATGTAGTAGCCGTCGATCAACGGCGCCCACGGGACGCGGTCGGGGAGACCGTCACGGCGCAGCACAGTCATCAGTCGCTCCCGGCCATTCATGTTGCGTCCACCGCTTCCATCCTCACGAGTACTCCTCGAACGCGTCGTAGAGCGCCTCGATGTTCGCCATCGGCACGTCGCTGATGACCGTGTGCGAGACGCCGCCCACGTAGCCGCCGTCGAATCGCCCGAAGGTGTCGATGTAGTACTTGACCTCGTTGCGAACCTCCTCGGGCGTGCCGTGCGGAAGTGTGTGCTGGCAATCGACGCCGCCGTAGAAGCAAAGGTTCCCGCCGAAGTCCTTCGCCAGTTGCTCGACGTTCATCGCCTTCGGTTGAACCGGATTGAGCACGTTCAACCCGACCTCGATCAGGTCAGGCACGATCTCGGTCACGTTGCCGCAGCTGTGCAGCCACACGTGCTTCCCGGCTTCCCGGGCTCGTCCGAACAGCTCCCGATACAAAGGCTTCCACGTCTCCCGCCAGACCTCCGGCGAGATGAGCAGGCCCTTGTTGTCGCCCCAATCGTCGGAGAAGTAGATTCCGTCGACCTCCGAATCGAGCCAGTGATCGAGCAGTGCCGCCGCGTAGTCGAACACCATCTTCTGGAGCCGCTTGAACTTCTCCGGGTACTGGAGGTAGTCGATCAGCGCGTTCTCGAATCCGCGCAAGAGGTGCATCCGCTCGAACAGCGTCCACCAGACCTGGGCCAGGATGTACTTGTCCGGGTTGGCCTCGATCATCTCGTCAGCGATGCGGAAGATCCCGTCCGCCCGCGGATCGGGGAACTCGTAAGCGTCGAGGTCGAACCCGTTGTCGGCAAGCGGATGCGTCGATGCATAGGCTGACCGCCAGTATGTGCCCCACTGATCGACGCCGTCCTCCGCCATCGCGCGGTAGCTCGACGTTGGCTCCGAGCCCGGCGGAGCGTTGTTCTCCGTGATCACGATGTCGGTCCGCGCCGAGCGGATGATCTCGAGCACGCGCGGGACGTCCTCGGGCCGGTCGTTCACGAAGCGGCGGACGTCGACGACGGGCAGGTACGGAAGCACGTCCGGCCCCGTGCACTCGACCGTCGCCTTGACGCGCTCTCTGCTGTTCACGCTCTTCCTTTCTTCATCGATCGACTTGCCACTACCTTCGAATGGAGTGCGGATCCGTTGCGTCTCTCAAGCCGTCGCCCACGACGTTGAATGCCAACACGGCAACCACGACGGCGACGCTCGGCAGCAGGAGCCATGGGTAGATCGCCACCGTCTGGAAGTTCTGAGCCTGCTGCAGCAGCACGCCCCAACTGATGACCGGCGGTCTGAGGCCGATTCCGAGGAAGCTGAGTGCCGTCTCGCCGAGGATCATCGCGGGGATCGATAGGGTCGCGCTGACCAAGACGTAGCTCATGAAGTTCGGCACGAGGTGGAGCGCGATGATCCGTGCCTCCGAGGCTCCGCACGCTTTCGCCGCCATCACGAAGTCCTCTTCGCGCAGGGAGACGAACTTCCCGCGAACGACGCGGGCGAGCTCCGTCCAGCCGAGGAGCGACAGGATCGCCACCAGCGCGAAGAACGTTGTGATCGTCGACCATTCCTGTGGAAGCGCCGCGGACAGGGCCATCCAAAGCGGGAGCGTCGGAATCGATCGGACGATCTCCGTGAATCGTTGGATCACCGTGTCCACCACGCCTCCATAGAATCCGGACACGCCGCCGAGCAGCAGACCGAGGACAAAGCTGATGGCCGTCCCGAGGAATCCGATGGTCAGCGAGATGCGCGAGCCGAAGATGATGCGACTCAGGAGGCATCGGCCCAACTGGTCGGTGCCGAACGGGAAGAGGGGGATCTCCTGCGAGACGCCGAACAGGTGGACGTTCGTTGAGAATAAGCCGAACAGCTTGTACTCGGCGCCGCGCACGAAGAGACGGATCGGGTGCGGTTGGCTCGTGTCTTCCACGTAGTCGTGCTTGTAGGTCTCCCGATTCAATTCGCCGGACACCTCGTAGACGAACGGCCAGAAGTGAAACCGGCCTTCCGCGTCGACGAAGTGGATCTTCTGCGGAGGGCTGTAGCGACGCCCGGAGAAGCGGTCCGCGGGATCGTTCGGTGCCACGAACTCAGCCAGGCCCGCCCCCAGGTACAAGAGCACAAGGATCACAAGTCCTACGGTCGCGACGCGGTGCCGACGGAAGTGTCGCCACACGAGCTGGCGGTGCGAGTAGCTCCTGCGACGCGACCCATCCTCACCCCGGCTCTTCCTGCTGCGTCTTGCCATCGAGGATTCCCTCTCAGTAGTAGCGGATTCTTGGGTCGGCGAGCGCCAGCGCGATGTCCGACAGGATCGTCCCGATGACCGTCATGATGCTCAGGAGCAGCACGATGGCGCCGGCCAGATACATGTCTTGCGCAGTCAGCGCGTTCAGGAGGACAGGACCGATGATCGGCAGGTTGAGGACGACGCCGGCGATCACGAAGTAGCCGATGATGTTCGGGAGTTGCCATCCGATCGTGCTCAGGATCGGGTTCAGCGCGACGCGCACCGGGTACTTCAGGATCAGGCGCCATTCCGAAAGCCCCTTCGCCCGCGCGACCTGCATGTAGTCCTTGCCGAGTTCGTCCAGCATCGCTGCTCGGATCACGCGGATGATCCCGGCGGTTCCGGCGATCCCCACTACGATCACCGGAGCCCAAAGGTGCCTCACCAGGTCAGCGAACTTCGCCCAGCTCCATGCCGCATCGACGTACTCCAGCGAGAAGAGCCCTCCGATGCTGATGCCGAACGTCTTGTAGAAGAAGAACATGACGACGAGTGCGAGCACGAAGTTGGGCACGGACAGCCCAACGAAGCCGAGCACCGTGAAGACGTAGTCGAAGACGGAGTACTGCTTCACCGCCGAGATGATGCCGATCGGGATGGAGACGACGTAAATGAACACGAGCGTGATCAGTGCGATGATGATCGTCATCGGCATGTAGTCGCCGAGCAGACGGAGCACCGAGTAGTTGTAGTAGAAGGATTGCCCGAAGTTGCCACGAAACATCTGGGCGACCCATCTGCCGTACTGGACGTAGATCGGCTTGTCCAATCCGTACTGCGCCTTCAGTTGGTCAACCGTGGCGTCGTCCAGCCTCCGTCCCGACGCCTGCAGACGCGTGAGCTGGGACGTGAGGTAGTCTCCGGGCGGTGCCTGAATCAGCACGAAAGAGACGACGGAGATGATGAAGACCGCGACCACTGCGTAGATCAAGCGACCGACCAGGTAGCTTCCCATCATGTCCCTTCTCGCAGTCTAGCTTGAAGAAGCGAGGGCCTCCGCTTTGGCGGAAGCCCTCGCGACTCTTGCGGGTCGATCCCTCAGTCGAAGCGTCCCGGCCACGCGTCCAGAATGGCAGGCCGATCCTGGAAGTACCACGTGCTCGGCTCGTACGGCAGCATGCGGTTCAGATCCCATGTCATCAGCGCCGTCTCGGGAACGTTCATCAGGTCGTTCTTCACGATCACCGGGACGGGAGCCCCGCCGAGCGTTCCGATCTGCCAGATGTTGTCCCGGTGCGACGCCATGATGTTCTGCGCCGGTTCGATACGGTCCTCGACCGTCTGCGCGGTCATGATGTCGTTGTACCAACCGATGAGATCCTGGATCTTCTCCGGCGGCTGCTCACCCTGTGCGCCACTTGTGACGTTGTAGAGCCCCCACTGGTTGGCCCACAGACCTGGCCACGTGTAGGTCAGCGGCACGTAGAACTGAGGCAGCATGGAGAAGGCCGGCTCGATGTTGAACTCGATGGCGACTGGCATGATGTCGATCAGGTTCGCGGCCACGCGCTCGTTCAGGAGATCTTGCGTCTGCGCTTTGATTTCGACGTCGATTCCGATGTCGCGCCAGTACTCGCGGATCAGCTCGAGCGTAGCGTCCACCTCCGCGGCCTCGATCGTGAGGCGCAGACGTTGCCCGTCCGGACGGAGCCGGAAGCCTTCGGCGTCCTTTTCGAGGCCCATGACGTTGAGGAGGTTCTTCGCGAACGTCGGGTCGTAGTCGATGTAAGCGGTATCGCCGCCCTCGACGTAGTACGGGGATTCGCTCGGAACGGACAGTGACCGTGGCGTCGCCAGACCGAGGGCTGTCGCCTCGTTCAGCTCATCGCGATCGATGGCCAGCGACAGCGCCTGCCGGAAGTGCTCGTCGTTGAAGATCTCGCGGATCACCGGATCCGGGTGGGTCAGGTTCAGAGAGAGAGCCCCCATCGCCGGCGTGTCGTACAGCCGGACCTCGTACCCACCGGCCTCCTGATTGTCGACGTAGACCGGAAGCGAGTCGAGGCTGGCCAGGATCCACTCCGCATCGACTTCCCCAGAGATGATCTTCCCGTCGATAACGTCGGTCGACTCCACGAAGTGGAGAACCACTCGGTCGATGTACGGAAGCTGATTGCCCTCCGTGTCAACCTTCCAGTAGTAGGCGTTTCGCTCCCAGATTGCCCGCTCCGGCGTCCGCTCGACGCACACGTACGGCGTCAGGGTGGGACTCATGTCCGTGTACGGCTTCTCCTGGATTCCGAAGTACCCGCCAACGTTGGTCCAGAAGTAGTCCACCCAGCTTGCCAAGCCAGCTTCCGCCGCCGCAGCGTCGACGACATCCTGGCCTGCGAAGGCGGGATGGAACTGCTTGCAGTAGTGTGCCGGCATGAACAGCCCGTACCACCATTGCCACGTTTGCGTGGCGCCCGCTCCCGACAGCAAGTTCAGGAAGAGGGCGTTGGGCGCGGCGAACTCGATGAGCAGCGTGTAGTCATCGATTGCCGTCATGACGAGCGGCTCTCCGTCGACCACCATGAAGTACGGAATCTCCGCGTAGAGGTCCGTGTTCTGGTAGACGTACTCCCAATTGAAGAGGAAATCCTCGGTGGTGAACTCGACGCCGTCGCTGTACTTCAATCCCTCGCGAAGGTACAGCGTTACGGCCGTGTTATCTTCGTTGAACTCGTAGTCTTCGAGAATGTTCGGGATGCCCCAATCGTAGTTGGAGTCGATGGTCAGGAGCCAATCGAAGCCGACGAGTTCCCCACTCCAGAGCCAGAACTGCGAATTGGTGTAGGTGTGCGCCGTTCCGCCGTACCGCCCGACGCTGAGCGGTTCGACCACGCGCGGGTTCTCGGGAAGACGCTCCTCCAGCGGGGGAAGCTTCCCCTCGGCCACCAGGGCCTGGAACATCGGTGCTTCTTGATAGGCGAACGCCGTCCCGGCGATCGCCACAACAAGGAGAACCGATGCCATGATGCTGCGCCAGCCACTCATTCCTTTCGCCTCCTTGATCTTGGATCGTGCCAGTGCCAGTGCCTTCCTGGGTCTCCCCATCGTCCTCTCCCCTACCACCTCCTCGACGGACCGAGACCCACCGGAGATGCTCCGGACGCCCGGTCGCCTGTTGTCGATCTCAACGGATTCCTTCTCACGCGGGCTCCGGCCCGCCGAGCACGCGGACGGATTCCCCCAACACGAGCTCTGTCGGCATGCGAACCGTTTGGATCTCGGGCTCCCTTTCCCCGACGCTCGCCTCGATCTGCTCGATCAGTCGGCGCATCGCTTCCTGGCCGATTCCGTAGGCGTCCTGTCGGACGTACGTCAGCGCAGGAGAGAGCACCTGGTCCATCCACCAAGGGCTATCGAAGCTGATGACGGATACGTCCTCCGGATACCGAAGCTTGCGCTCGCGAATCGCACAGAGGACGCCGATCGCCGTCAGGTTGTTCAGACTGAAGATGGCCGTCGGGGGTTCCGGCAGATCGAGAATCTCGTTGCAGGCACGGATTCCCCCTTGGATGCGGAAGTCGCCTCGCACGACGAGCTCGGGCTCCTCCTCAATGCCTGCGTCCTGGAGTGCCTTCCTGTATCCCGCGTACCGTTCTTCGCTCGTGGGCACGCCCTCCAGACCGAGGATGATCCCGATCCGGCGGTGGCCCGCCTCGAGCAGATGCTGGGTCGCGGCGTACGCCCCGGGCACGTTGTCCGAGAGCACCGCACTGGCGTTGACGCCCTCGATGCCTCGGTCGACGAACACGAACGGAATGCCAGAGCGGGTCAGGAATTGCAGATCCTCGTCGACTTGGCCCGTTGGGGCGATCAGCATGCCGTCGATGCGACGTTGCCGAAGGACGTTCACGTACAACCGCTCCTTCTCCAGGTTTTCGTCGGTGTTCGAGATGATCACGCTGTACTCCCGCTCGGCCGCGGCGTCTTCGGCGCCACGAACGAGGACGGAGAAGAACGGATTGGAGATGTCGGAGATGATCAGACCGATGGAGTGCGTCCTCTGCGTTCGGAGACTTCGAGCGACTCGATCCGGATGGTAGTCGAGCTTGGCCATGCTAGCGCGGACGCGACGGGTGAGTTTTTCGCTGACGGGACGTGTGCCGTTCACAACGTGAGACACCGTTGCGATGGAGACTCCCGCATCTTCCGCGACGTCCCTGATCGTAGCGATCTGGTCCTCCCCCAGGCGTAAACGTTTACGTAAACGTTTCACACCCTAGCGCAAACGCTCCCCTTTGTCAAGTCCTCCTACAGGTTCCTACGGGTACAACCCCCTAGATAACTGCGCTTGCGGCGTTTTCGACTTCGTTCTGGCTGACGAATTGATCACGACAGGTCGATGGGGTACGTTCCGCAGTCGAATGTCGCCTCGAGAAGGGCACGATAGTTCTCCGCGGGGACGTAGTCGGTGACCGTATTCGACGATCCAACGCAGTACCCGCCGCCTGGTCCGATGTCGCGGATGAGCCCTCTGACCTCTTCCCGAACCTCCTGCGGAGTGCCGCGAGTCAGCGTGTAGCTCAGATCGACGTTGCCGATGAAGCAGAGCTTGTCTCCGTGGGTCTTCTTCAGCTCGCGAATGTCCATCGCCTTCGGCTCGACGGGCTGGATCGCGTTCCAGCCGAACGCAACGTAGTCATCGAGAAGTCTCGAGATGTCGCCGTCCGAATGCAGGATCAGTGGGAGGTCGTTCTTCTTGGCGATCGCCCCGATTTCCTCATACCACGGGAACAGGTACTTCTTCATCTGCTCGGGAGACCAGAGGAGTCCCTCCGCGTAGGCGACGTCGTCCGCGTACCAGAGCCCTCCGACCACGTCGATCGATGCCATGTACTCGTACAGGCTGACGAACAGGCTTCCAACGCGTTCGAACATCCGCTCGATCAGTTCCGGGTCGGTGAACAGGGCATCGCAGAACTTCTCGAAGCCCATCAGCCAGCTGATGTACTCGAACACGCCCGAGGTCCAGGCAATGACCTTCATCCCCTCCGGGAGGTGCTTTCGGACGAGATCCAGCGCCTCCTCCGCCGGGAGTGCCGTGATGTCCGCCTCGCCGGCGACTTTGTCCGTCTCGGCGACCGGCCACTCGAACGCCTCGAAATCCGCGATGGTGCTGATGTAGTGATCCTTCCCCTTCACCCAGTGCCGTTCTCGAGTTCCTTCTTCGCCGTAGGCGCTTCGCGTCTGGGTGGCGTCCCCCCGCCCCGACTTGCTGAAGTCGCCGACGTGGAAGTCATCCACGTAGCTGAAGCGAAGGCCGTAGTAGTCGTAGCCGGCGGCGTGGTAGAACTTGATGCTCTGTGGCAAGGTGTCGACCGGTTCCCCGAGGAATCCCTCCTTGGCCGGTCGGTCCACGTAGAGTTCAGCTGTCGGCACACGGTCAGGCTCTTCACAGAAGAGCGTGCGTCGGAGCCGATCGAAGTCGGGATTCGGTTCGAACATCGTGTCAATCACTCCTCTCAGGTCGTGGCGAACCACGAACGGGAGAGAAGAGAACGACAGCGTCGACTGGAAGGCACGAACTGGCAGCGAAGAGTATACGGTTCCGGAAGCCGCACGCAATCTCCGCGCGGCCCGATGCTTGAAGGTCCCGCAGCGCTTCCGTAGACTTCGGTGCCAGGCTTTCCCTTCTTGAGCCCGTTTCCTCTCCTCCATTCCACGCCTCACTTCGCAATGAGGAGGCCGCGTATGCCTGCGGAACAGAAGACCTTGCGCGTTACGCAAGATGGACCGTCGTCGGCAACGAAGGCGGGCTTTCACACTCAGGTCGAGCACGCCGTGTCGCGACTCGAGGAGCAGTTCCGCGTGTGGAAGGGCATGCCGCAGGGAGCGTCCGTCGACGTCTGCTCCTCCCCGGGTCGGGATGCGGAGCTCGGCGAGGAGGGCTACGCGATCCGGTCGGGTCCAGACGATCAGATTCGCATCGAGGCGAACACCGACGCCGGAGCGGCGAACGGGATCTACGGCCTCCTGGCGGAGGTTCGCCATCTTCAGTGCGAGCACCCATTCTCAGAGACGTGGGATCTCAGGGAGATGCCTCGTTGGGCCGATCGGCGTGTCTCGGTTGCCTCGTACGCGATGGGAATGACGAAGATGACGCCGGAGACCTGGATGTTCGAGGATTGGAAGACGTACATCGACTTCGTCCGCTCGATGAACATGAATCGGCTCTCGATCCTGGGCGTCTTTCCGTATCACCCGGACGTCCCGGAGTCGGCCAGAGGGCGCGGGAGGCTGGAGGTACAAGCACGGGCGATCGCCTACGCGCAGGAGCACGGGATGAAGGTCAACGCCATGACCGCGTACAACCACGTGCCGACGCAGGTCTTCTGGGATCACCCGGAGCTCCGGACCGACGCCGTGCGCGGCTACTTCGGACTCGCCCTCTGCTGGTCGAAGGCGAAGGATCTCATCATGAAGTTCCACCGCCAGTCGTTCGAGACGCTCGAAGGTCTCGACGGGGTGGAGATCATGGTGACCGAGCCGCTCGGGTGGTGCCTCTGCGACCGATGTCGGCCCGACACCGCCGCGGTCTGGCTCGACGCCGTTCGCGAGATGGGCGGGGCGCTGAGGGACCTCAACCCGAATGCGGAGGTCGTCTTCTGGAACTGGCTCTCCGGTTTCTTCACGGCGCTCCGCGGCATCTACCCGCCGACGGACAGGATCGACAACCTCGGTCGAATCCAGGAGCAGCTCCTCGACGGCATGCCGTCCGGAACGGTCCTCACCGATCTCAGTGTCAACCAGATGGAGACCGACGCGGAGTTCGGCCCTCGCCTGTCGCACCACGACTCGATCGAGATTCTCGAAGTAGCGGCAAGCCGCGGCTTCGAGTCGCGCAACTTCCTGTTCTTCATGGACAAGGAGTTCGGGATGCTCGACCGGCTAAGCCTCTTCCCAAAGCCGTTCCTCGACTACACGCTCGACGAGATCGCCTACACGAAGAAGCTGCCGGTGAGCGGCGTCTCGACTTGCCGGCTCGCTCCGCCGGGACGGTTCCTGTCCGACTACATCACGATGCGGCTCGCGTGGAATCCGGACCGCCCGCGAGCGGAGCTCCTCGACGGCGCGGCCGCCTTCCTCACGAAGAACGAGGAGGAGCGCACGGCGATCTCCGACGCGATCGACCGGATCGAGGCGTACTGGCATCGGCGGAATCGCGAGGACCTTCTGTCGGCCCGGGATGCGTTCGAAGCAGTGGCCGGAGCAGACGCGTATCCGGAGCTTCTGCGGATTCGGGACGCGCTCACGATCCTCGCGATGATCGACGACTACGCGACGTCGGCGAAAGCGTTCGACGATGCCATAGGTACGAATGAGGCGGCGGTCAAGGCAAAGGAGGCACGGGACGCGAAGCTGCTCGAGGTCTTCGGTGCGCTCAAGGCGTACCCGATCTATCAAGGGCTGACGACCGATGGAATCTGGGAGCCGCGATCGATCGTCATGCACCTGCGGCCGCGGATGGAGATGTGGGCCCACCGGATCAGCCGTTCGGAGTACTACGAGTGAAGCTGCGTAGAATGGCGGACGGCGTCAAAGCGATTCGGCGTGGCGAACAGGACAGGCGGGCGAGCCGCCGGGAGTGTGAGACATGTTGAGAGTCGTAGGTGAGTTGATCAACTCGACGAGGCCGAGCGTCGGTCGAGCGATCGCAGAGCGGGACGAGGCGCACATTCGCCGCCTCGCGAAGCGTCAGAGCGAAGCGGGAGCTCACGTGATCGACCTGAATGCCGGCCAATCGATGGAGAAGGAGCTCGAGGACCTGCTCTGGCTGATCGGGCTCGTTGAGGACGAGCTCGGGTCGGATACGTGCCTTGGAATCGATACGTCCGATCCCGACGTCATGGAGAAGGCGATCGCCGCGTGCACGGCGACGCCGATGATGAATTCGATCAGCAACGAGCCTGCGAAGGCGCCCCTGATCGCGCTGGCGGCCGGCTGCGGCTGCGACGTGATCGGACTGGCGATGGGCGAGGAGGGCATGCCGAAGACGGCCGACGACCGGGTTCGGGAGACGGCCGCTCTGGTGGAGAAGTGCGAATCGGCGAGGGTGGATCGCGATCGACTGTACGTCGACCTGATCTGCATGTCGGTCGCGAGCTCGCCGGAGCAGGGGCGGGCGCTTCTCGACGCGCTTCGGCGCGCGAAGGACGAGCTGTCGGTCAAGCCGCTGGTCGCCGTCAGCAACGTTTCGTTCGGCCTGCCGAACCGACGTCTGCTGAACCGAGCATTCCTCGCAATGCTGATCGAGGCGGGCCTTGCGGGCGCGATCCTCGATCCGACCGATCCGGGAATCGCCGAGACGATCTGCGCGGCGAACGCCCTCCTCGGGAGCGACGAGTTCTGCATGGAGTACATCAAGCACCATCGGAAGAGCGCGGCGTAGCCGGCGAGTCACTCGGCGGGCGCGCAGAGAGGCGGAGGGATGGCCGAACGCGGGAAGGCTCCGGACCTAGGAGACGTCGAGATCCGAGTTCTGCCGGGCGGGCGCATCTTTCATGCCGAGGTGGGCGAAGGCCTGCTCCGCGTGCTTCAGGAGCAGGGGATTGACATCGCCTCCTCCTGCGGAGGTAGGGGAGCGTGCGGCGAGTGCCGCGTCCGCTACGGCGACGGCGCGCCGCAACCGACGGCCTCCGACCTGGCGCGTCTCGACGAAGCTGCGATCGCGGACGGCTGGCGCCTCGCGTGTGCCCACAAGATCGAGGGCGCCGCGACCATCGAGGTGCCGCTCGCCGAGGGCGAGCTCGACCACAAGGCCTCCCCAGACGTCGGGGCGACGGACGGAGGCAACCCGATGGCGCGAAGTCGTCCCGTTCGGCTCGAAGGTCTCTCCGCCAATGAGCGGCGGTCGGTTCTGGATCAGTTGATCGGGACGCAGGCCGAGAGCAATCCGCTCTCTTCGGCCGCCCTGCGAACCCTCTCCGACGCGTCGAGCCGGGCGGCGGACGTGCTGACCGTGATCGAAAGCGCGGACGAGATCATCGAGGTTCGGGTCGGGGAAGCGCGCGCCTACGGGCTCGCGATCGACGTGGGGACGACGACCCTTGCCGTTCACATCCTCGATCTCGGGTCGGGGGAGGACGTCGGAAGCGCCGCGGCGAGGAACCCGCAGCGCGCGTTCGGCGCCGACGTCATCTCGCGGATCGGCCACGTCCGGAGATCTCCTGAGAAGGGGCTCGCCGAGCTTCGCGACGCAGTCCTCTCCGGCTTGAACGAACTCGTCGACCAGGCGTGCGCGAAGGCGGGCATCGAGCCGGACTCGCTGTACGCGGCGTCGGTCGTCGGAAACCCGACGATGCTGCACCTGTTGCTCGGCGTCGACCCGAGCGGGATCGACGTGAATCCGTACCGGCCGGCTTTCTCCGGGCGAAAGAGAGGGCGCGCCGCCGATCTCGGGCTCGGCGTGCATCCGCGGGGCGTCGTCGAGACACTGCCCGGCGTCTCTGCTTACATAGGCGCCGACATCGTCGCTGGTCTCCTGGCGACCGGTCTCGAGACGATGCGCGGGACGACCCTCTTCCTCGACGTTGGGACGAACGGCGAGGTCGTCTTGGCGGTCGACGGACGGCTGCTTGGTTGCTCGACTGCTGCCGGCCCGGCGTTCGAGGGAGCGTCGATCGTGGATGGGATGCCGGCGCTTCGCGGGGCGATCGAGTCGGTCGAGGTCCGCGAAGACATCGTCGCGTGCGCCGTCATCGGCGGTACCGAACCCGCGGGGCTCTGCGGGACCGGTCTCGTCTCCGCGGTGGCCGAGCTCAGGAAGGCCGGGATCATCGAGGCGAGCGGACGTTTCGCTGACGCGGACGTTTCGCTGGCGGAGCGCCTGGAGGGAGAGGGCAAGGCTCGCCGGTTCCGGCTCGACGACGCTGGCGCCGTCTCTCTGTACCAGAGCGACGTCCGGGAGTATCAGCTGGCGAAGGCGGCGATTCGAGCGGGGCTGGAGGTTCTGTTGCGGCGGGCGGAGAAGGCGCCCGCGGAACTGGATCGGATCCTCGTGGCGGGCGCGTTTTCGCGGTCCCTCTCGCCGGACCACCTGATCGAGACCGGGTTTCTTCCTCCGGTCGATCCGTCGCGGGTGGAGTTCGCCGGGAACACAGCGGCGGTCGGAGCTCGCCGGTTCCTCATGGATCAGGAACTCGGCGCGTACGCAGACCGGCTGGTCGGCCGTGTCGAGTACATCGAGCTCTCGGGCCTCAAGGAGTTCGCCGACGTGTACGTCGAGTGCATGAGTCTAGGTGATCGCGCGTGACGGACGATGGCTTCGCCGAACCGATGCCCAATGAGGAGCGGGAGACCGTCGCGTCGACGCTCGAAGAGGCGGACCGGCTCCGTCGGGACGGCCGGCACGAGGAAGCGATTCGCCTCCTCGTCGGTCTGCTCAAGCAGGGCGCCGGCGAGCGGGCGACGGTCTTCTATCGGCTGGGCAACGTCTACATCGACGCCGGCGATCTGCCTCGCGCGGAGGGCGCTTACAAGCGAGCGATCGAGATCGAACCGTACCACGCGAACGCGCTCAACAATCTCGCGGTGGTCTACAAGCGGCAGAAGCGAACGGCGCTCTTCATCCGGACGTACCGGAAAGCGATGCGCGAGGCCGGCAGGACGCAGGACGCGAGGAGCCGCGGCGGACGGCGTAGACGATGGCTGCATCGAGACGTATGGCTCGTGGTCGTCCTTTGCCTCGTCGCGGTCGTGGTTCTGTGGTTCTTGCGGAAGGGCTAGCTGAGGCTGGAAGCAACCGAAAGCGGGGAACGGAGAGAAAGGGAGGATGCAGCATGAATCCGCAGGGCAATGAGATCTACGAGAAGCTCGCGGCTCACCTCGACACGCTTCCGGATGGGTATCCGCCGAGTTCGACGGGCGCGCATCTGCGGATTCTGGAGAAGCTCTTCACGCCCGAGCAGGCCGAACTCGCGGTCCATCTGACACTGAAGCGTGAGACCGCAGAGCAGATCGCCGAGCGGGCGGGCCGCTCCGCAAAGGACGTCGGCGAAGAACTCGCGGTGATGGCAAGGAAGGGGCTGATCCTCTCCGTCGAGCGTGCGGGCGAGGCGCCGCTCTACCAGGCCGTGCCGTTCGTCGTCGGGATCTTCGAGTTCCAGGTCAACGATCTCACGAAGGAGCTCCTCGCGGACCTCGTGGAGTACGACCAGACGTCCGGGCCGAGGCCGCGCGTCAGATCGATTCCACAACTGCGGACGGTTCCGGTCGAGGTCAGTCTCGAATCGCACACCGAGGCGCTTCCGTACGAGCGAGCGGAGGCGTTGGTAAACGCCCACGACCGCTTTGCCGTGGCTCCGTGTCTTTGCCGCACGATCACCCGGATGTGGGGCGAAGGATGCGACGCGCCGCTGGAGACGTGCCTGTTCTTCGGGGACTGGGCCGACTTCTACGTCAACACGGGGCGAGGGCGCAGAATCGGTCGCGACGACGTGATGGACGTTCTCCGAACGGCGAACGAGCACAATCTCGTCCTGCAGTCGAGCAACACGAGAGAGTCCGTCGTCATCTGCTGTTGCTGTGGCTGTTGCTGCGGCGTCCTCGGTCCCCTGAAAGCGCTCGAGAACCCCGGGGACGAGGTCGCCAGTTCGTATCGTGCACAGTATGACGAAGACGCGTGCGTCGGATGTCACACGTGCGTGGAGCGCTGCCAGATGGATGCGATCGCGCCCGACGGAGAGAGGATCACCTTGGCGGTGAAGCGTTGCATCGGATGCGGGCTGTGCGTCGCGACCTGCCCCAGCGGGGCCCTTCAGCTTGTCCGGCGAGAAGGGAGCGAGGGGCCGCCCGGCGATATCGACGAGATGTGGAACGTGATCTGTAGGGACCAGGTTGGCGAGAAGCGAGACGGATGCTGATGCGTCGGTGTCCCTCGCTTCCCCGAGGTAACTGAGGCAACGGAGGTTCGGCCGTGCCGACGATCGAGCGTGCAGCGAACTACGAGGATCTGAGTCACCGGGCCGCGCGCGCCCTGTATGACTTCATCGAGACGACGCCGTCCGGTGTCCTTGCGCTGCCAACCGGGAAGACGCCTGTCGGAGCGTACGACAGGCTCATCGAGAAGTTGGAAGCGCGGCCGCTCGACTGCTCTCGCGTCTTCCTCGTGGACATCGACGAGGTCGTCGGACTCCCCGTCGACCACCCCGGAAGCTGTGCGGCGATCTTGCGACGGCAGCTCGTCGACCGGCCTCCGTTCTCGTCGTCGGCTCGTCGACTCCTCGACGGTGCAGCCGCCGATCCGGATGAAGAAGCTCGGTGCCACGAGGAGGAGATCCGGCGTCGGGGAGGCCTCGGTTTCGCGGTTCTGGGCATCGGCGTGAACGGACACATCGCACTGAACGAGCCCGGCACGCCGTTCGACTCGTGCGCCCACGTCTCGGTTCTGGCGGAATCAACGATCAGGCGGTTGCCGACGGGAGGATCGTCCGGCGCCGAGCGCCCGAC
>Ga0272441_10001694_pt1 | contig 46473 bp, 41 predicted proteins | sample SSMProp6N_FD_193582 | JGI IMG/M metagenome (GOLD analysis project Ga0272441, IMG submission 193582) | Marine sediment archaeal communities from Little Sippewissett salt marsh, Falmouth, MA, United States - SSM-Prop-6N | ecosystem: Environmental > Aquatic > Marine > Wetlands > Sediment ... | reverse complement strand
CTCTTGTTTTAGGGCAGGGGAAACCGGTCAAGGCTGTCGCCGGGGAAGATACCAACATCAAGATAACCGACAGGTCTGACCATATACTGGCCCAAAGCCTCATGCTGGAGGCCCGTGCATGATAGGCCCATTCAGGAAACTTTATATCGGCGCGGAGAAATGGTTCCATAAAGAACTTGAAGAGGGCACGCCGGCTTATAAGGTAGTACGCGCACTGGCGTATTTGATAAGAAAGTTCGACCGGGAGATCCTGAAGCGAAAGAAAAAGCTTAATTGGTGGCTGGTATACGGCCACGGGCGAGCGGGGACATCTCTGATGTTCGATTATATCCTGCCGAGCGCGAAATTTTTCGTTTCAGACTGGACCATGGAGGATGTGTTCAAACTGGGCCCGGAGGACGAACATCATGATTACGTCAGGTACGACAGGGAAAGGGCCCTCAGGAACATATCCGGGAACATAATCGACAACGCCTATGTGTCGACAGGCAGGATGATAGATATCGCGTACAAGCAGGTCTTCTTGTCTCCAAACACTTACAGGATGCTGGAAAGGGTCTGGGGCGAGCCACGGCGCAAGATATTCTGCTACAGGGAGCCCGAGGGCTACGCGGTCTCGGCGAGCAAGAAATGGCCCGACATGCCTCTTGAAGAGATACAGAACAGGTACGTGAAGGCGTTCGATGCCTACCGGGAAATAGGGGGCGATGTGTTCGAGTACAGGCAAGGCCTTAAAAAAGAGGATTATATCTCTTTCCTGAAGCTCCCAAAACTGAAAGCGCTGAAAGATGTTATGCCCGATTTCGAGTGCCGGGGAGATTCCGACCCGGATCTGGTCACGGACCACATGCGGTCGGGATACAAGCGTTTTAAGCAAGAGCATCTTTCTGCGGGGTGAACGATAAATGGCGGATAAAAACCCAATACCCGAGGTTTCGGTCATAGTGCCTGTTTACAACGACGCGGAGCGCCTGAGAAAATGCCTGCGGGCGTTAAAAGGCCAGACGTATCCCGGGGACAGGTACAATGTCATAGTCGTCGATAACGGTTCCACGGACGACGTGGAGAGTGTGGCGCGCCTTTTCGATAACGTGGTCCTGGAGAAAGAGGAACAGAAAGGGGTTTCCGCCGCCACCAACAGGGGGATCTCCGTTTCAAATGGCGAGGTGCTCGCTTTCACGGATTCCGACTGCATACCGGCCCATGACTGGATAGAAAAGGGCGTGGAAGCGCTCCAAAAAATGCGGCCCCCCGTTATAGTGTGCGGCAGGGTCGAACTATTTTTCAGGGATCCCGATAATCTGACCGCAGCCGAGCTCTACGAAAAGATATACGCGTTCCGGCAGGAGGATTACGTGAAAGAGGGGCACTGCGTGACCGCCAACGCATTCGTCCCGCGTGAGGTGTTCGAGAAAACCGGGCTTTTCGACACCGGCCTTTTGACCTGCCAGGACAAGGAATGGTCCGAAAGGGCGGTGTCGGCGGGATACAAGCTTGTATACGCGGGTGAAGCGGCAGTTTCTCACCCGGCCCGGTATACTCTCGGGGACCTGGCGAAAAAATGCCGTGGCCTTACTGCCGGCTTCCACAGCCTGGAAAAAAAGGGGAATTATCCGGCCATCTTGGCGGGATATATCGGCGCGACTTTCAGGGACATGGCGAGGGTTTTCGCTGACAAAAGACTCTCCGGCCCGGCTCAGAGAGTAAAGGTATTGCTTATGGTCATATTTATCCGCTGCGTGTATGTCCAGGAGAAAATACGCCTGGCTTTGGGCGGTGGTAACAGATGAATTTAACCTATTCGGGAGACAATGTTTCGAAGGAAGCGGGGCAGATCTACGCGTATATGGCAGTCAAGGGGGGGGCGTGGGTATTCGGGATAAATATCTTCGCTCGGGTCATGGAAATTATCAAGACTGTCATAATAGCTCGCTTGCTGGAACCTAGGGATTTCGGTCTTTTTGGCATCAGTTTGCTCGTTCTATATCTTTTCGAGATGGTCTCTCAGGCTGGATTTGAAAAAGCGCTTATCCAGAAAAAAGAGGATATTTCTTCCTATCTGGATACTGCGTGGATAATACAGGTTTTTAGAGGTGTTTTCCTGGGGGCTTTGATAGCGGCGATCTCGCCGGTTATAGCCGTTTTCTTTGACGCCCCCCCCGTTAAGAATCTTCTGGTGGTTATCGGAGCGTCCGTAGCTCTCAATGGTTTCGCTAATATCGGGATAATCTATTTTCAGAAGGATCTTTTGTTCGACAGGTTGTTCGTCCTGCGCGTAGGGACCCAATTCACGAATTTTTTTGTGTCAATAACGCTGGCCGTGATATATCGTAGTGTCTGGGCGCTTGTTCTTGGATATCTTGCCGGCGTCGTGATGCAGACGTTCCTGTCATATGTTCTCCACAGCTACAGGCCGAGGTTCCGTTTCGCGCTTGAAAAAGCAAAGGAAATGTTCAGTTACGGCAAATGGATATTTTCCTCATCGGCCCTTATATATTTTGTTGACAGCCTGGACGATATTGTCGTAGGGAAGCTTCTGAAGGCGTATACCCTTGGCCTTTACCAGATGGCTTATAACATTTCTAATTTCGCGGCTACAAAAGTATGCAAAGTTATGTCTCAGGTGGCGTTTCCCGTGTATTCCAAACTGCAGAATGACCTGGGCAGGCTCAGAGAAGGCTTTTCGCGCACCATGTCGGTTGTCGCGATTATCTCTTTACCGATTACTTTCGGGCTTTTTGTGCTCGCGCCTGACCTTGTCAGGATACTGCTCGGCGATAAGTGGCTTCCGATAGTCCTACCTTTGCGCGCGATGTGTTTCATAGGAGCCCTAAGGTCCGTAACGGGTAACTTTGGTCCTGTATTTTTAAGCCTCGGCAGGCCGGATATCCTGACGAAGTTACAGCTGATTAATCTGGCAATCCTGGGCGTTTCTATAATACCTATGGTAAATGCTTTCGGCATAATGGGAGCCGTTTACTCGCGTCTTTTAACATTTGCCACACAATTATATACGTGGCCCAGACTTATCAAAATAATGAAGTTTGATGCCAAAGGACTGATAACGCCTTTAGTACCGTCGGTCGTTAGCACTTTCGTCATGTCCTTGGCTCTATTTTCAGCCAAGCTGTACTTTACGGTCACCGGCTTTTGGTCACTATTGCTGTTCGTCTCAGCGGGCGCGCTGATATATTGCCTTACGCTGTTTGTGATGGATAGAACGTTCAAGCTGGGTATTAAGCAGGAATTCATCTTTATTTACGGAGCAGTTCGGCAATAATATGTTCTTAAGATAGGATTGATTACGACGTATCATTTCGGAGGATAATGGACGGAAAAGGACTTAAAACAGCGATCGTCATAGTTAATTATAATAATTATCCGGACGTGGTTCATTGCGTGGATTCCCTGTGCGGTGTCGAGGCCGAAATGGAAATAATAGTGGTCGATAATTCGTCGACGGACGATAGTTACGAAGCTTTAAAGGAACGGCTTCCCGGCAAAGTAAGGTTGCTCAGGAGTGAAGGGAACTGCGGCTGGTCAGGAGGCAATAATATCGGCATAAGGGCGGCTCTTAAGAATGGTGCGGATGCCGTTCTTTTGCTGAACGATGACACCGAGGTGACCCCGGGATTTCTTTCAAGGCTGCTTGAAGTTTTGAACAGGGGATGCAATGTCGGCATAGTGGGGGCAAGGAATATGCTTTTTGACCGCAGGGATAAGCCCTGGATGTATGGTGGGCTTTTCGACCACAGGACGTTTCGCGTTTCCCAGATCGAATCCGACGGGATAGAGACAGGAAAAGAGTATGAGGTGGATTATGTGCCTGGAAGCTGCATGCTCGTGAAAAGACAAGTTTTCGATAAGGTGGGGCTCATAGACGAGCGGTTCTTTTTTTACGGCGCGGCGCTGGACTTCTCCTTAAGAGCCAGGCAAAAGGGTTTCAGGTCCTTGTATGTTCCTTCAGCGGTAATTTATCATAAGGTCAGCGTGTCTTTCGGTGATTTCAACGCCCCGAAGAACAGATATTACTGGTTCAGGGCACGGTTCCTTTTAATAAAGAAACATCGAGGGGTCGTCCTGGCGTTTCTGGTCATGGTTAAGGAAATGATCTCGGAAACCGCGGGGGATGTGCTTACGCCGGTCTCAGCGAAAAAAAGAGGGGTATTAAAAAGTTTTTTCTGCAGGGCAGCCGGGATTTTCGACGGGATGTTCAGCAGGTTCGGACTGAGGAATTACGGGTTTTTCTAGGGCTACTATTTACTTAAAATGATCTTTTGACTAATTCCGACAAGGTAATATGCACAGGAAAAAAGTCGCTTTAATAGGATGGTACGGTAAAGGAGCGCACGGCGATGATATCATGGAGATCGCCACAAAACGTCTATTTGAGCGCGTAGCCGAAGATAAAGATCTCCTTATAGATTGGGTTGATGAAAAAGAAGCTGACCTTGTGGTGGTCGGCGGAGGAACGATACTGGGTTTCGATACCATGGGACTCTATGGGCGCCTTAAGGACATATCCGTTCCTCTTGTGTTCTTCGGCTCCGGGGTGAGAAAAAAGGACGGTAAGGTAGGATTCATGGACAGGAGACACATTAAATACCTGTTCAGGAAGGCAGCCTTGAAGGGGGTGAGGGGGGAATTGTCCCGTGGTTTTTTCCAGGATATGGGGATAAAGGATGTAGAGGTATTAGGAGATCCGGCGCTGTCTTTTATTCCCAGGGATGTGAATTCTCTTCCCGGTGATTTCAAGGTGGGAGTATCGATCCGCTGTATGGGCAAAACGGGTGAAAAACAATATGCAGATAATGAGACGAACGCTGATAATATAGCTTTGATCTGTGAATGGCTGGCGCGGGAATATGGGGCCCGTCTGTTCTTTTTTGATCTGGCGAGAAACATCCACGACAGCGACAGGGAAGGCATAGATATGGTCATGGGGCGGATGCGGCGGTTAAAGGACCACACGGTCATCCCTTTCGAAACGGATACACCTGAGATATTCTCTCTTCTGGGGCAGATGGATTATATAGTGAGTCAGAGGCTCCATCCGACTATACTTGGCTGGGCGCAAGGTGTTCCCCACGCGGCCATGGAATACCAGTTCGGGAAGACGGAGGATTTCATGCGGACTATCGGCATGGGGGACCTTGTGGTCAGGACGGATAAGTTCGATCTGGAAGAGTATAAGAAAATGGCCCGGATGATATTCAATGAAAGAAAAAAGCTGGAAGAAGATTCGGCCAGGCGCATAGAAGAGCTGAGGGCGAAGCAAGTGTTATTCGCTGAGAAATGCCTTTCTTTAAAGGTGTAAGGAGAATATTTTGGAAAACCCTTGCGTAATAGCGGCTTTTGGAGATTCCATAACAAAAGGCTATGTGGGTATCTTCAGAAAGGCCATAAAGGATGAGTACACTGAGAAGCAAGTAGAGGTCCTGGACGAGGGGACAGTGGGCGAGATATCCTCCCAGGGGCTGATGAGGGCCGAAGAAGTGGCGCGGAAAAACCCGGATGTGGTCATTATCGGTTTTGGCATGAACGATTGGAGAAAGGGCGTCTCAAAAGAGGATTTCGGGGGTAATCTGCGTTTAATGATAGATCTCTTTGAGGAACGCGGGATAAGAGTGGTCCTGATGACGATCAACCCGGACTACCAGGGCCTTTTCAGGGGCACTACCGGCGCTATTGACGAATACAACGCAGAGATCGTAGCTGCGGCCCGTGAGAAGAGGGTAAGGACGGCTGAGGTAAATTCCCTCTGGCTCAGGAAGATACGGCCGTTATGGAGAGGCCTGTCGGACGCCATTCATCCTAACAGGAGGGGGTATGAGGTTATCTGCGAGGCCCTGATGAGGGTAGTGCCCAGAAGGAACACCACGGTCGTATGGCAGTATGCCGGAGAGTACTGCGCCTGTAATTACAGCTGTCCTTACTGTTACGTTCCCAGCAGCGTAAATGTGGGGGACCACTTCACGGGCACTATAGACCGGTGGCACGAGGCATTCAAGAAAACCTTCGGCAACCAGCATGTTACCTTTTACATATCCTTCGGCGAGCCGATGGTGCAGCGACATTTTTATGAAGTAGTTGACATGATAGGCTCCGAAAACAACTGGGAGATGATGATGACCACCAATCTTTCAATGCCGCTCGACAGACTGTTGAAAAGTGAGGTGGCCAGGACGGGAAGGCTCAACGTCAACGCGTCGTTCCATCCCACGGAGACAAAAATAGAGGATTTTTTAAAACAGTTGATGACCCTTAGGTCCGGCGGTATCGAGTCGCCGGTCGTGTTCGTCATGTGGCCGCCCTTCATAAAGGATTTCCCCGCTTATTTCGAGGAATTCGATAAACATGGTTTTCTCGTGCATGTGCGAAGGTTCAGGGGCCGGTACGAGGGTAAATTTTACCCCGAGGCGTATACGCCGGAAGAAAGGCGTTTAGTGGAAACATATATGGACGAGACATCCATCAAGTACATGTTGCCCAACGTTGATATGAAAGGAAAGCTTTCGTACGCGGGCATGTACTATATCCTTGTCACCAATGACGGGGATGTGGCGCTTTGCCCGGATTATGCCAGAGAATTCACTCGCGGCAATGTCCTTAGAGGCGACGTAAAGCTTGATCTCGAGCCGCGGCCTCTTCCGGGCGTCAAGGACGGTACGGTCGACGGGGTCGCCTCGCTGCTGGAGACCGGTTATCATGAGCTGGAAGCAAACCACGTCCTGTCCTTTGCCAGGCAGGGAGGGGTGTTTCACTCCGGGGGAGGGGTACGTTATCCCCGGTTGAAAAGGGATACTTGAATGACGCCGCAGACAGACAAGAAAGTAAGGGCCGTCGGGTTCCAGATGCTCAGGCATGCCGGGCACGGTGGATATTCGCAGATCCTGCGGTATCTTGACGGGACCGTTCAGCTGATCGATAAATCGCCGAGGTTCTCAAGCTATATACCTTTGACGATAAAGAACATGTTGAAGGCGCGTTCGGGACTCGTCTGGTATTTTCCCGGAAGGCTGGACCAGGAGATCGGGGTAATATGCGATATGCTTAAAAGCCGGGGCCGTGTATACCACTTTATCTACGGGGAGAATTCATACTGTTACTCGGGCGGTTTCTCAAGGTCCCGGGGCCACAGGATGATATGTACTTATCACCTGCCGCCAAGCGTCTTTGGATCGTTCGTCAAGCGCCAGGACCACTTAAAGCGCCTGGATGCCGTGGTGGCGGTAGCCAGCAACCAGAAAGAATTTTTCGCGGAAAAGATAGGCGGTGACAGGGTTTTCATAGTGCCCCACGGCATAGACTGCGATTTCTTTACGCCCGGGGAGCGTGTTCCCGGGGAAATGGACAGGACGGTACTGTTCGTGGGGCATTTCATTAGGGATTTTGAACTTTTAAGGAAATTGATCATCAATATGGCTTCCGCGGACAGGTCGGTGAAGTTCCTGGCTACTGTCTGGGAAGAGGATAGAAAATATTTCGAGGGGCTTGATAATGTGACCGTTAAAACGAAAGTCAGCGACGAAGAGCTCAGGGAATATTACCGCAGATGCCCGGTCCTCGTCCAGCCCATGAAGGACTGTACTGCCAACAACAGTATGCTTGAAGGCATGGCGTGCGGTTGTCCCGCAGTGGCAAGTGAAGTGGGAGGTGTGAGGGATTACGTGGACGACTCGTGCGCGATATTGGTCCCCGAGCCTGATCCGGGGGTCTTTGCGGGCCGCATTCTTGATCTTTTGAATGACCCTGTCCGCCTAAGGTTGATGTCCGGCAACGCCCGCGAAAAGGCGCTGGAATTTAACTGGCCGAAGATAGCGGAAAGGCTTAAAGAAGTTTATAGACTTGTTCGGGCCATGTAAGGAAATATCATGAGAACTGTATTGATCTCCACCTCCGATATCGGGAACGGAGCCGGAGTGGCGGCTTTCCGGCTGAATCGGGCTTTACGCGAAGCCGGGGTGGATTCCGCAATGGTCGTTTCACAGAAATTTTCAGACAACGAGAACGTCTACCCGGCCAGAGAAAAGTTGTCAGGCGCAGCCGGGCGTTTCTTTGACAAGGCGATGCATTTCGTTGAATATCATGTTAACCGGCTGGGGCCGCAGTGCGTTTATTCCGTCAATGCCGCCGGACTTGAAAGGAATGGTCAGGTACGCGCCGCGGATGTGGTGAATTTCCACAACATCCACATGGAGGTGGACAACCTGTCCCTGCTTTCGATACTTTCCGTGAGCAGAGAAAAGCCGGTTGTATGGACAGCGCACGACATGTGGCCGTTCACGGGGCACTGTTTCTATCCGGGCGACTGCGCCCGATGGGAAACGGGATGCGGCGGGTGCCCGGACCTTAAAATATTCGTAAGCCTCGGCTTAGACACGACAAGGATGCAGTGCGCCTTAAAAAGATTCATCTACAGGAAGGCCGGTCCGGTTATTGTCACGCCTTCGAAGTGGCTCGCGGGGATAGCCAGGAGGTCGCCTTTGACCGATGGTTGCGACGTGAGGGTAATACATAACGGCGTAGATACGGATGTTTTCATTCCTATGAACAAAAAGCGGTCCCGGGAGCGGTTAGGCTCCGCTCCAACGGGAAAACTGGTCATGCTTGGGACTCTTGCCGCCGCTGATCCGCGTAAAAGCCTCCGGCAGCTTGTGGAGGCGTTGATGATCTTAAAAAGGCGGGAAGAGGACGTGTCTCTTCTGGTCGTGGGTCCTTACGATGTCCCCGAGGAATTGAGCGGTAATTTCCGGGTCGTTAAGACCGGCCGGGTGTTCGGGGAGGAAGAGATGGCGACGGCCTATTCGGCCGCGGATATTTACGTAATGTCAAGCCTCCAGGAAAACCTGCCGAACATGGCGCTTGAAAGCCTTTCTTGCGGCACTCCTGTCGTTTGTTTTGACGCCGGCGGCACCGGTGAGATAGTTAAGCACATGTCCAACGGATACTTAGCTCCCCGGGGTGATGTGAAAGCTCTTGCGGAGGGGATGAGCGCCTGCCTGGATGATCCTATTCTTCTTGAAAAAATGGGAAAAAGGGGGCGGCAGGACATAAAGGATGATTTTTCAGCTTCACTGATGGCAGATCGTTACGCGGAGTTGTACGGGGAGCTTATCGAAAAAAGAAAAGCGCGATGATATACTCTTTTGATGTTTTTGATACGGTCGTAACGCGTGTGGTTGCCCACCCGACGGATATTTTTCTGATGATTGCCCAGCGGATCAAGCAGGAGGGGCTGGGTCTTGCTGACGGGTTTGCCGATGATTTTATGAAAATAAGAATGAAATGCGAAAGTGAGGCCAGAAAGACAAACCCCGGAAAAGAGATAAAGTACGTGGATATTTACGCGAGGATGGCCGTGGATTACGAATTAGCCGAAGAGACTTGTGATAAGATAAGTGCCATAGAGTTGGATATAGAAAGCTCGGCTTTAACGCCCATAGCCTGGACGATAGAAAAAGTGGCGGAACTGCGGGACAAGGGAAACAGGATAATCTTTGTTTCCGACATGTACCTCGATGAGGACTTTATAAGAGGCATACTCAAAAGCCTTGGCATTTACAGGAACGGCGATGGACTTTATGTATCCAGCCGGACAGGCCTTACTAAAGGGTCGGGCCGCCTATACGAGCTCATACTGGAAAAAGAGGGGATACCCCCCGTCGAATTATGCCATTGCGGGGATAGTCTGTACAGCGACATATATGTTCCCGCGAAAATGGGTATAAATATTTACAGGACAACCGCGGCGAAGCTGCGGGTCCTTATGTACATCTGCAGGATCTATATGCTGGCAAAGATGATAACACGCGGTGCCGCGAAGATGCTTATTCCGGGGAGGAATGCGTAATATGGATTTGCGGGGTAGGATCCTCTGGGAGGGCCGGTTCGGGCTGAACAGATATGAAAGGGCCGTTCTCAGGCTGCGCTCTGGCAGCAGGCTGTTACGGTCGGCCGTATCCGGCACTTCCAGGGCGGTAAGATTGTCTTCCGAGCTGGAAGACAGCCACCGGCAGGCTATATGGGATACCGGCTCCGACGTGATAGGACCGTCTTTCTTCTTTTTTGTCTGGTGGGTGCTGGAAGAGGCAAAAAGACAGGGTATTAAGCGACTGTATTTCCTCGCGCGGGACGGCCACATACTGCTTAAGATAGCGGATATCATCAATGAGAAATGGGGTTACGGGATGGATTGCCGCTATCTTTACAGCTCGAGGCACGCCTGGTTCCTGCCATCTATTACGAATATTGGTGAATTTGAGTACGATTGGATCATCGGGCCGGAGATGCTCACGTTAACGGTCAGATGGTCCTGTGCGCGGTTAGGTATCACGCCGGAAAGCATAAAGGGGGCGCTGGTTAAACACGGTTTGGGAGAAGATGTCTGGGACAGGAACATGTCCCCCTGGCAGCGGGAGAGGTTAAAGCAGTGCCTGAACGATGAGTCCGTATTGGGGATCTTGAAGGAGAAGTCTGACGCCGGCTTCAAGGCCGTATCAGGTTATCTGCGCCAGGAAGGGTTGTTCGATAAGGAGGATTTCGGTATAGTGGATATTGGATGGGCCTGTCGGTCTCAGGTAGCGTTGAGCAAGATACTTGATAAGGCGGGACAGAGGCCCGCGGGCGGTATAAAAGGTTTCTATTTCGGTCTGGCAGCCAACAAGTCCGTTTACAAGAATGATAAATTGTTCAATTTCCTGTTCGACCTGTCGTCAAGCCCAAGATATTTCTATCTGCAGAATAATTTTATCTACGAGACTTTCGCGGCCTCCGATGAGAGCCGCATAACCGGTTACGCCGAAACCGATGGTGAAATTCATCCCGTTTTTGAGGGGGGAGAGAACGAACTTGCCGTAAAATGGGGCGTGAATGTCCAACATGAGAGCATTGTGAAATTTGCCGATCGTTTCGCCGGCAATTTCAAGCCCGACGGCATAAGTCCGGACGCGGTCTATGATATACTTGATCGCATCCTGTACAGTTTTATCTTTTCACCTACCTACGAAGAAGGGGAAGCATACGGGAGCTTTAAATTCGGGGCCGAACAGAACGAAAGCGATCTTAAGGAGATTGGCCCGGAAATACGCCGCTCTGGTTTGTGGGTCTCTTTACTTAGTATGAAAGCCCTCAAAAGATATTCGGGGGAATGGTTCTCGGGAAGTCTCGCGAGATCGAGGATGGGATTTCTTTCTTTTTTATGGAAGATATGGCGCCTGACTTGCTGGGCGAGGATACTGTTAAAATGGTTTTTCTTTAAAGAAGGAAAAAGAAAATATGAAATGTGATTACTTAATAGTGGGGGCCGGGTTTTTCGGGAGCGTGCTGGCCGAGCGGATAGCCAATGATATGGGGAAGAAGGTCATCGTCATAGACAAGAGGGGGCATATCGGAGGTAACTGCTTCTCCGAGGACGACCCTGAAACGGGAATAGAGACCCACAGGTACGGCACCCATATATTCCATACAGTCCACAGGGATGTCTGGGATTATATAACACATTTCACCGAGTTCAACGGTTATTTCCACCAGGTCCTGACGGTCCATGACGGAAAGGTGTTCCAGATGCCGATAAACCTGGAGACCATAAATTCCTTTTACAATAAGAATCTCACCCCGGGCCAGGCCCGGGAGTTTATCGCCGGGGAGGCGGCGAAAGAGGGCATCAAAGAGCCGATCAACCTGGAGGAAAAGGCTGTTTCTTCCGTCGGCCGGCCTCTTTACGAGGCGTTCATCAAGAACTACACCATCAAGCAGTGGGGGAAGCCACCGAAAGAGCTTCCCGCGAGCATAGTCGAGCGCCTGCCAGTTCGTTATGACTATAACGAAACATATTTCCTCGACGCAAGGTGGCAGGGGTTGCCGCTTGAAGGATATACCAGGGTCTTCGAGAAGATGTTGAATTCCCCTAATATAATCGTTGAGCTCAATATGGATTATTTCAAGTGTAAAGATAACTACCAGGTTGCCGAAAAGACCATTTATACGGGACCTATAGATCAGTTTTTCGATTACAAGTACGGGCACCTGGAGTGGAGGACTGTCGATCTTAAGAAACAGGTATTGGATATCAGGGATTTCCAGGGGACGTCGGTAATGAACTATGCGGACCTGGATGTCGAATATACCAGGATACATGAGCCGCGCTACCTGCACAGGGAAAGGGGTTATCCCGCCGACAGGACCGTCATTTTCCGGGAGACGACGAGGTCGGGCGAGGAAGAGCCTTATTATCCCGTGAACGACCACTCCAATCAGGCTCTTTTGGGCAGGTACAGGGAGCTGGCTTCGAAGGAGGAGAACGTTATCATCGGGGGGCGGCTCGGGGATTACGCGTATTATGATATGGACAGGACCATAAAGGCCGCGCTTGAATGTTACAATGACATTGTAGACGCGAAAGACCGGCCGTAAAGGAGACCATTCATGGAGAACGACGTCGGAAAGATATGCGCGATAGTGGTCACGCACAACAGGAAAGAGCTGCTTATTAAGTGCCTGGAGGCCTTATCCTCGCAGGGCACCGTCCTGGCCGGCATATATGTGGTGGACAATGATTCTACCGATGGCACGGCTGAAGCCTTGAAGGGGAAAGGGTACATAAGCGATGTCCCCGGGGCGGAGCAAGGACCGGTGGAAGTGAAAAGCCCCGTGAACATGTCTTTCGGGGGTGAAGGGGGCTCTCAGGCAACGGTACATTACGTGAGGATGCCTGAGAACGCCGGAGGGGCCGGCGGCTTCCGCGAGGGCATGGAGCGCGCCTTTGCGGAAGGTTACGACTGGCTCTGGCTGATGGATGACGACGTCATCGTACGGCCTGATACCTTAGGGGAGCTCTTAACGGCCCGCGAAATACTCCGGCGGGAAGGGAAAAAGCCGGGGTTCCTGAGCAGCAAGGTGGTCAACAGGAAGGACATGATAGACAACGCGCCGAGCATACAGTGGTACGGAAGGGAAAATACGATGACACAGTGGGCGGAACTCCTTGAACATGGTCTTGCCGGGGTTGAGAACTGCAGCTTTGCTTCTTTTCTCGTCCAAAGGGACATTGTCGCGGATGTGGGATATCCGCTAAAGGAGTTATTCATATGGAGCGATGACGTCGAATACACGTTGAGGATATCCGCGAAGTATCCATGCTACATGGCCGGCAGGAGTATCGTCAGGCATGAAAGAAATATCGCCGGAACTCTATCCATTCTGAGGGAGGAGGATCCCGGGCGTATAAGGCTGTATTATTACTACTACAGGAACCGCTTGTGGGTCCTTCGCAAGTATTCCCCTTACAGGTTCGTCCTTAACGAGCAATTATCCCTGGTTATTGATATCTTCAGGATACTGTTCGGGGATTACCGGCATAAGGCCCTGAGGGCGGGGACCCTTATCAGGTCCCTTTTTGCCGGGACGTTCTCACGGGGTCTGACGCCCCTTTTAGACGGGAAGGATAAGGCGTGAACGGAGCAATAAAGTGCCGTTAAGACGATTAGAGGACAGGCAACAGGTAAAAGAAGCGGCCGGCAGGGGTATGGCCGTCGTAGCGATGGCGGCCGACGACGATTATTCCATGCAGCTCGCCGCGGCCGCGCGCTCGCTTATAAACAATCTTGGCCCCGGCAGGGGACTTCTCCTGTTCGTGGTATCCAGCGGCGTGGCCGGCCCGAACAGGGAAAAGATCCTGAAGTCCTGGGAAACCCCGAAAGACGTAGCCGTCAGTTGGGTGGAGATAGATCCCGCGTCCCTCGGCGGGATGAACGTCAGCGGGCACGTCTCGGCCGCGACCTATTCAAGGGTTTTTATCCCCCGCTTGCTTCCTCCTTTCGTCAACAAGGCCATCTACCTGGATTCGGACCTGCTGGTCCTCAGGGACATATCGGGATTGTGGGATAAGAGCATGGAAGGCGTATACGCTCTGGCCGCGCGGGATATAATGACCCCGTACTTTTGTTCAAGGGAAGCCCTTAAAGACCGTCCGCGGTGCCTGCCGTATCTATTCGCCGACGTGCCTGTAAAGGACTATAGAGAACTCGGGATACCCGGGACGGCGAAGTATTTCAACGCCGGCGTCATGGTAATGGACCTGGATAAATGGAGGAGTGACCGTATCGGGGAAGCGGCCCTGGACTATCTGGAAAAGAACAAGGGGGAACTGCGCTACTGGGACCAGGACGGTTTGAACGCGGTGCTCGCCGGAAAGTGGGGGGAGCTCGACCCGAGGTGGAACCAGCTCGCGCACATTTACCGGTTCCCTTCCTGGAAGGAAAGCCCGCTCGACAGAGATACATTCGACAAGCTACTCAACGACCCGTACATCATCCATTTCGCCAGCAGGTCCAAGCCCTGGTATCACGATAACTGCCACCCGGCCAGGAGCCTTTATTTCCGCTGCCTGGACATGACGGAATGGAAAGGATGGCGGCCGGAATTCACCCTGTGGGGCGCTTTCAGGAAGCTCGTTTACTCGCTGAAACCATTGAGGATGGCGGGCATCCGGCTAAAGGCCTTCATAAAGTGGATATTGTTCGTAAAGCTTGACCTTTACTGGAAGTTCAGGCGGGGGTGAGTATCCCGTCCAGGGCATCCAACACTTCTTCCGGGCTTATGGCCTCCAGGCACTCCACGTTCCTCGGGCACCTTGGCGTGTAGCCGTAACGCGTGCAGGGGCTGCAGTCCAGCCCCTTGTTTATGACGATGTGGTTTTTCCCCGGCGGGGCCCATTTCTTTTCTATGCCCGATCCGAAAAGAGACACTGTCGGGGTCCCTACCGCGAAAGCGACATGCATGAGCCCTGAATCCGCGGTGACAAGAGCCTTGCAGGCCTTGAGGACCCGCGCGGTCTCTTCGAGGGTAGTTTTGCCGGTAAGGTCGGCGCTTCCAGGGGAGTATTTTCTGATGTCCTCCGCGTCTTTTTTATCAGCGGCCGAGCCGAGGATGACCACCTTATAGCCTGTGTTCTCGAGCTCTTTCGCGGCCATGCCGAACTTTCGCGCGCCCCATCTGCGCTCTCTGACCGTTGCTCCGGGGAAGATCGCCACCATCCCGGCCCGTTGGTTTCGGAGTTCGGACGAAAGTCTTTCCGGAATTACTTCAGGGACATCAAGAAAAGGCTTATCCGGGTCGAAGGAATGGGCCGCGCCGGTAAGAGGTTCTATGAGATGGAAAAAGCTGTAGACCTCGTATTCATCGTGGCTGTAAGGGACCGGATGCGTGAAGAGTTTCTTTCTGTTGTTGGTCGCGTACCCGATCCTTACAGGGGCGCCGGTGAAAAAAGCGGCGGCGGCTGAAAGACGGTGCCACTGTTCGGTGTCTATAACGGCGTCGTACCCGCTCCTGAGGCATCTCAAGAGTTCCGGACCATTGTCGTAAAGGAAGACGCCGCTTATATCCCCGGACATCTTCGCGACGCCCGCGTTCCTTCCCTCGCAGAGAAGGTCTATGTCCACCCCGGGCAGGGACTCCGCCAGGGCCCTGACGGCGGGCAGGAGAAGGACAAGGTCGCCTATGCCCCCGGGCCGGATGAAAAGCGCTCTTTTTATTTTTTCCGGGACGATAACGCATCCTCCCGCCCGGGGCAGGAGCGCCATAAGGGGGATGCCTATGATCTTATCAAGGGCCTTCAGGGCTTTAAGTCTGCTCATCGTCTTTCATCACTTGAACGGGTAATAAAGCAGGAGTATCGTCACGGAGATCCAGAGGCTGATATCCACTACCAGCGGCAGGTCCGTGAGGAGAATCTCCCCGGGGTCGCCGCCCGAGCGCTTGGCGTGGACGACATAGAGGTACCTGAAGATGCCGTAGACCACGAAAGGTATAGTGTACGCCATCTTGTTGGTGCCGACCCGCACTATCACTTCCTTGGACACGGCGTACATCCCGTAAAAAACGATACACAGGGTGGCCGATATGATGGCCATCTGGTCCAGGAAGTACACCTTGTAATGGGAGAGCACGTCCCTGTGCTTTGTCGCGTCCCCGTAAAGCAGTATCTTCTCGTTCCTCCTTTTGATGAAGCCCAGGAAAAGCGCCAGCAGGAACACGCACAGCTGCAGCCAGACCGATGGGAGGATATCGACGACCACGCAGCCGCCCCATATCCTCAATTCAAAACCCAGGGCGATTATTATGACGTCCAGTATCACCTCGTGTTTGAAGCGGAACGTATAGAAGGCGTGCAGCACCACGTAGGCCAGTATGATCCCGGAAAGTTCCGGCTTCAGGGTGAACGAAAGGACAAGAGAGGTGATTATCAGAACGGCCGAAAAGACCGTTGCCGTCGACTCGCCGAGCGCGCCGGAAGCTATGGGCCTTTTCTGCTTAACGGGGTGGAAGCTGTCCTTCTTTTTATCTCCGATGTCGTTCAATATATAAACTCCGCTGGAGGCCAGGCAGAAAAGGGCGAATGCCAGGGCGGTCCTTACCAGGTCCCCGGCCTCAAGCAGCCTGCCGCTGAAGACAAGCGGCATGAAAACGAACATGTTCTTGATCCATTGCCTTATCCGCATGCTCTTAATGACGGCCACTACGGTATTCATGTGCTGTATCTCCTTTTTTTACCTGTTATCATAAGCCCCTATCACCGCCTTGCCCAGCCCGTCTATCTTGACCCTGTCGGTGGCCTCCATTTTGGCCAGGCCGCGCCTGGTCAGGTTCACGAAACCCATGGAGAAAGTATACCTGCGGCCCTTCATGTTGTCGGGCAGGAGCAGCCAGTAGTCCTCCCTGAGGACCTGGTTTTTTTCCAGGCCGGGGGTGAAATATCTGTACCCGACCGAATGCTCGCGGAACATTCTGTCTTCTTCTCCGTCCGAGGCGAAGAAGAAGATCTTGTAAAGAGAGGGGTTCCGGCCCTTCAGCCTCCAGTGGAACACCAGGTGGATGGTATTATCCTCTTCGGAACCGCCCGCTTTCAGGTCCACCAGTTCAAGCGAACCGTCCAGCGTCAGGAACCCCTTGGAAGGGGGGCGGTATTCGCCGGGCCCGAGAAGCGTTATTATCCTCTTGTCCGATCTCAGCCCCTTCTTGAGCAGGACATTGTCCCCCCTGGCTAAGAGAACTCCCCAATCTCCGCTTTTGGTGTAGTGGGCAAGTATGGCCGGTATTTTCACCGGCATGAAATTGATGTCTTTTTCTATGAAATAATCGTTGAAGTCGATCAGCGCGTAATCGGCGGGCGGGAAGTATTTCAGCCATCCTCTCCACAGCATATAGAAGGTGAAAAGGCCCTTCCTCTGGCTGAGCTTCGGCAGAAAATCGAAGGTCGCAATTACGGGCGCCTCGGGGGGTATAAGCTCCAGGGCCTCCAGTTTCACCCTGTCCTCGATGGTCTCGCCCGCGTGGAAGCGCACGAAGTAGTGGCTTCCCTTGTAAAGCTGGTAGTTCTGCAGAGCCTCCAGCAGCACGATAGCGACAAGCACGTAAAAAAGGCTCTTTTTCACCAGGGGCAGCCGCGCCAGCTTTTTAAAGCCGAAGATAAGTGAGAACACGAAGAAGGGTATTATCGTCACCGTGTAATGCCAGTAGATGGTGTGCGTAGTGGGCACTTTGGAAAGCAGGTTCTTGAGGATAGTGGGCGCCGTGATAAGAAGTATATCCGGCCTCAGAAGCGGAAGGTAAAGAAGAGGGGAGAGCATGTCCCTGAAGAACTTGATCTTAAGCGGCGTGGAGAAAAGATCTTTGATGACAGCCACCGGGTGGGTGAGGATGTAGATGTATATGTTGGAAAAACCTTCTCCTATCTGCGCGTAGTGCGCGGCATACTGGCTGTCGCCGCCCCCCGGGGTGAAAAGCGGCTGCAGAAAAAGAGTTACAAGCAGAAAATACGCCGCCGAGATAACGAACATGGCAAGGCCCATGAGCCTTCTGCGGGGCCTGAACAGCGCCCCGTAGAGCCCGAGCGCGGCCACTACCAGGGGCACGTTCTCCTTGCACAGCATCGCGAGTATACCGGTTATAAAGAACCATGGTTTCTTGCCCACTATCAGGAAATAAAAGGACAGGGCGAGGAATATTATCGAGAGGTCCTCGAAGTGGAATTCATAAAGCGTTATATACAGCAGCGATGGATAAAAGAGATATACCAGTACGAACCCGAAGGCCTCGTGCCAGTCGAATTTCCGCCTTGCCAGCATGTAAACGGGCAGGGGCACCAGGGAAACGGCAAGGACCTTAAGGCAGAGCAGTGTTGCCGGGCTCCTGAAAAGGAAATAAACGGGAGCTATCAGGTAGGCTATGACAGTGAAGTGGTTGCCCAGAAGCGGCTTGTTGAGGACCGGTATGAAAGCTTTCCCCGCGGTCAGGTTCCACATGGCGTTCGCATAAAGCGAAAAATCCCAGTCGTGGTACTGAAGGGTATTGTATCTGTATATATTTATGGCGCAAAATATAAGAAGATATAACAGGGAAACGGCGATCGTGGCCGCGAGGCCCAGGTCAATGCCGCGCCTGCCCTCAAGGCCTATCCTGCCGTCGGAGAAGGAAAGTTTCGCTGTTTTAATAATGTTAGGAAAGGAAAAGTCAGGCATTTTGCTATGAATTATATCATATGTGACATGTATAGTCCAGTTTTAGGGGCACTTACAATAATAATAGCATAAAACTTGCGAAATATGCCGTTTTTGGGTTATAATATATCGCCATATGGGTAATTATGCCCGTAGCAGAAGGATAAGTGTGTTCAGGATGAGGTTTTTAAGGTTTTTGCTGGTTTTTTCGCTGGTTTTTTCCTTGTGTGACTGTGTGTTCGGGGCCAAAGAGGAGATCCGCTTTGATTTCGAGGAAGGCACCCAGGGGTGGAAAATACCTGATTGGGCCTATTACCAGGACGATCACAGGGGCAAGACAAGCAACATAAGCACAGAGAGGGCATCAAGCGGGGAGCAGTCCCTTGAGATCATGTGCGATTACCCGGGTAAGTTATGGGCCGCCGTTCTGATCGAAAGGGAAAAGGACATGGATCTGAGCGGGTATGAATCCATCTCAGTGGATGTGTACCTTCCCAGAAAGGCTCCCAAAGGTCTTTTTCTGGGGCGAGTGATACTTACCGTCGGCGACGGATGGTGGTTCACTGAACAGCGCGTCGCCGAGCCGCTCGAGTCGGGGAAATGGACCACGATAACCATTCCTCTCGATACTCCCGACCTGACGGACAGGCAGGCCCTGTGGCGGGGAAGAAAAGAAAAACGTCTTTATAATAATCTGAATAAGATCAAGAAGATAGCCGTGAGGATCGAATATGACGCCGCGCCCCCATACAGGATAGGCCCGAAATACGACGGCCCGATATACGTGGATAACGTGGTGATAAAATAAGAGTGATCAGGATCGGAGATATCACATGAAAGAGCACAGAATACTTATAGTGGACGACAACAAGGATTTTGCCGACGTATTTTGCGATATACTCAGGGCGAACAATTATAAAGCTGAGAGCTGCTACGGCGGAGCTCAGGCCGTGGAGCTTGTCCAGGACAGTATTTTCGACATACTCTTCCTGGACATAAGGATGCCGGAGATGGACGGCATACAGACGCTGAGAGAGGTAAAGAAACTGCGTCCTGATACCACGGTCATCATGATGACGGGTTATTCCCTTGACGAGATGGTCCACAGGGCCCTTGAGGAAAAGGCCTCCGAGATAATATACAAGCCGTTCGAGATAGATAAGGTGCTGAGTCTTATTAAAGGCACCGCTTGATCCGTAAAAATTTTCCGCGTTCGCATAAAATGTCCTTTCCAAGAGCAGTTTTCTTTGCCTCGTTATTTTTTACCATTATCGCTTTTTCCGGCCAGGACGGCGCCGGGGCAAGCGATTTTTTTTCGTATGAGAGATTTGAGCTGGACCCTGTTTCGGTTTACAGGATGACCGGCCACGGCAGGGGGAACAGGCAGATCAAGGATTTCGCGAGGGATTTTTCGGCGGGCCTGGCGGCTTTTTCCAACGGGGACTACGATCGGGCGAAGGTGCGTTTTTTGGAGGCGCGGGACGCCTGGCCGGAATATTACGGAGCCGATTTCATGCTGGCCCTGGTCTTTGAAAAAGAAGGCGACTACGTCAAGGCCGCCCGCTTTTACAAAAGTTACCTGAATAAGCTCAGGGACCTTTATTCCGGGAAATACCTGATATCAGCCGCCCTTATACAGGATATCAGCACGGTCCGCCCTGAACGTTACGGCGAGGCGGAACAGATGGTGGCCGAACGCCTTGCTGTCCAGGGGATAGACCTTGATAAGGTGCGTCCGGCGGTGACCTTGCCCGCTTATTTACCCGCGCTTTTAATATCGGGCGCTGTTATCGCCCTTTACCTTGTTTTCCAGTTCATTTTATGGCCGTACGTTAAAAGGCGCGAGCGCATAGATAATCCTCCGGAAGATTTCTGGATATGTAAGAGCTGCCTCGAGGCCAATCCGGACCTGAGCAAGGTGTGCCAGAAATGCGGAAAGCCGAGGGAGTGAAGTGGACAGTAAGGCGATGTTCAGATATTGCGCCGGATGCGATCCGGATAGATTACCGGAGAAGGTAATTGTTACGCCTTTTTTGCCTGAGCGCCTGTTCACGGCGCACTGCTCGAGAGTTCGCTCTTTCAAAGGGCGCCTGTATTCCGGGGCCATAGCCAGAAAAGGCGACGTCGACCTCGCCGTCATAAGGTGCGGGATGGGGGACCGCCTCATGGGCGACGCCGTGCTTATGATGGATGATACGGCCGTAAGGGATATAGTTTTCGCCGGGGCCTGCGGCGGGCTTAAAGATCGCGGCATAGGTGATATTGTGCTTTGCGAGAACGCTTTCAACGGAGAGGGGTTCACGAGGTATCATACGCCTTCCTTTGATATGGAAGGGATACTTGAAAAAGGGGATGTCGTGCCCGCGGACCCCGGCATTCTAAGCCAGCTTGGGGATTTTTTCAGCCGGAAGAATTATCCGGACCTGAACGTGCGCGCGGGGGATGTGTTCACCATAGGTTCACTTATGGCGGAAAAACCCGGGCTCATTGACGCGATCGAGCGGAAAGGTTTCACGGGTGTTGAGCTCGAGCTTTCCGCGGTCTACCAGGCCGCCAGGGCCATAGGCCGAAGGGCGGCGGGGTTGCTGCTGGTAAGCGATCTTCCGCTTACCAGGCCTTTGTGGGAAAAAGCGGGGGCGGCGGAAGAGGCGGCCTTGAGAAAAAGCGCTAAAGTGCTCGCGCGGGCCTGCGTTGAATTCATAAGTGAAATGTAAAGAACGAGGTGCGAAATGAAAAAGAAAGCTCTAATGGTCATAGCGGACGGATTTGAGGAAGTCGAGGCCGTAACACCTGTTGATGTTCTGCGGAGGTCGGAGGTCGAGGTCACGGTAGCCGGCCTCGGAAAGGATATCGTTACCGGCGCGCATGGCCTGTCGATAAAAACGGATATATTGCTTGAAGAGTATAAGGAATTGCCGGACGCCCTGGTCTTCCCGGGCGGGATGCCTGGAGCCGAGAACCTGGCGTCTTCTTCTACCGTCAAGAATCTGGTATCAAAGATGGACGATGAAAGCCGGATAATAGCCGCGATCTGCGCCTCGCCGGCTCTCGTGCTTGCCCCCTCCGGAGTTCTCAGCGGGAAGAAGGCCACATGTTATCCCGGTCTGGAGAAGAACTTCTCGACCGATATAAAGTTCGTGAAGGAAGACGTCGTCAGGGAGGGCAACATCATAACAAGCCGCGGTCCCGCCACGGCTTTGAAATTCGGGCTTGTGATAGCCGAAGCCCTTGTCGGAAAGCCCAAGGCGGAGATGGTGGCAGGGCAGATGCTCTCCAGTTACTAAACTGTGTCCTGCGTTAAATATAGCCGAATACTTCTAAAGCTTTTGCAACTATCCCGGACCTGGGTGTGGCTTCAAAGGGACGCAGCGTCTTCGCGAGACCGGCCAGCTTATCGACGTTCTCCCTCTTGAGACCCGTGAAACACAGCAAATCTTCTATAGCTTCTTTTCTATTCTCACCGGTAAGATCTTCTATTTTCTGCATATAATATTTCCGAGGAAGGTTTTTTTTGCTCCATGCAAGGATATCCAGATTAAGAGAGGACCAAATTTTTTCAAAACGCTCTCTTTGGCCGCATTCTACAGGATCAGCGAAATATTCGAGATACAGTTTTTCGCTTCCTTGAAAATGTTTTTTCCTTATACTTCTGACATCTCTTATTATATGAATGAACTTCATGTCCGGAAAATGCGCGCGCATAAAAGGCAGCCAGAACATCATAAGGGGCTCTTTCCAGCCCCACAAACTGGGGGCCCTGCCTTCTGATATAATATTTTCGATAAGGCGTTCGCAACAAAAGTCTATTTTCTGTTTTAATGCGGGTTCTACTTGGTCGATCTTGTAATCCAGGGAATGGGTTTGGGAAAGGAGGGAGATCATCAAGTCGCCATTATTCAGGCCGCAGCTGCGGTAGCTGAAAGAGTCCAGAGTATCCGCTGATGAAAAAAGAAGGCCGAACTGATTTGATTTTTTAAGTATTTGCGCCACCAATCTGGTGCCGCTCCCCCCCCTGGCCGGCTATGATCACCGGATCCTTGCGCTTAATAAGCTCTTTAAGAAGAGGCATTCCTTTGACCGCGTAGCTGAATTGACGAAACTTTTCAGATACTAGATCAAGGATATTCGGTTCCCACCAATATTCTCTGATAAATGATTTCATCGGACCAGCTGTGTGTTATAAGCCCAATATACCTAAAAATGTCAAATATTGCAATTTAAGTAGCTTAAACTCTTCGTGTTCGTCCCCTGTGCATACTATTTCAAAAGCAAGACCCGCTCAGAAAGATGCCCTGGAGAAGAACTTTCACGGCTCTTAAGTTCGGGCTTGTGATAGCCGAAGCCCTTACCGGAAAGCCCAAGGCGGAGATGGTGGCAGGGCAGATGCTCTATTACTGAGTTCCTGTCTTTTCACCGTATTTGATATCCTTGACGTCGCCTTTGCTGACGGAAAACGTTCCACCGTGTATCTTCAAGGTCACGGTCTTGCTGTCGTCACGCACGACAAGCCCTTTCAGAATGCCCCCGTTCTTAAGATATACCACGTCAGGTTCCCTGCCGGGCTCGATGGGCTCGTCCGGGGAGACGTAAGATCCGCCGCCGGCTGATGAGAACACGCCCGCCCGCGCTAGTTGCGACCCCCCGTAGAACAGCGCCGCGCCGAAAAGAAGTGTCGAGACGGCCGTTACCCCTATCGCCGCCCAGAGAGGTATAAGCGGTTTTTTAAGCCGCCTTTCATCCTCTTCCGGCGGGGGAAGCCCTTCTTTAGGAAAAGGGTCAAGCGAATCGTCAAGACCCTTGAGGAAATATATCGCGAAGAACCTCAAAAATACTGGTATGGGCACGATAAAAGAGGCGACCGCCAGAGATATAAATACAAGAAGGGGCGCCGTCGTGACCAGAAGTATTATAGCCGCCGCCAGCCTTGCATCCTGGGGGATCATGGAGTAGATCAGCGATGCCAGCAAACCGCCGGCAAGAAGCACCAGAAGCAGTATTATCGCGCAGAGCAAGAGGATAAGAATGGCCGCTATCATGCAGACGATAGCCAGAAGGAATTTCACTATAAGGTAAAGGAAAAAGAGGCCTTTTCTCCGGCTGAAAAGTGAAAGGAACGTCCCCCAGGCCTTTTTCACGCGCTCGCCCCTGGAATACATCACAACGGTCACGAAATCCTCTGAAAAGGTGTTCACCAGGACGATAAGCAGGAGAGCGGGGACCAGGGCAAGGACCGACAGGACCACGGTCCCGATCAGGCCCCCGGAGTTAAGCCGCGAAGGGTAGGTGAAAACGCCCGCTTTGTAAAGGATGTAGACAGGCGCCGCGACTATTCCCCCCAAAAGTATTGTGGACGCGGACCCGAATATGATGTTCCAGTAGAAGTAGGACCGGCCCAGACGCCTGTTCCTGTTAAAAGGCGCTTTTACGGAAGCGTCGTTGCGAGCCAGAGCCTCAACAAGGACGAATTGGAAGACGGCCCTGACGAACAACCATATAAAGAGCGCCAGAAGAGACGCAAGGACAGCGCCGCCGAGGAGCCCGAGGAAAAGGGGGCTTCCTTTCAGGATATCCATGCTCTGCCTGATGAGGTCAAGCGCCTGTCTGCCGCTTGCCTGGAACTGCTGTTCCGGGCCCAGGTTGAGGTCCAGGTTGAGGTTCATCCCCCCCAGGTTCCCGGCGAGGGCTATTATTATGAAGAGGAAGATCCATTTTTTCAGGCTGTAGGGCTTGAAAAGGACCTCGATCGTGTTACGCCATGAAAGGCCTATGGTTTCCTTGAAGGATATCCCGTTCATCGTCGATTAAAGTATACCATAACCCTTGACGCACAGGAAAACACCGAGGGCTAGCGCCAGGACTGAATGGGCGATAAGCAGCTGGGTCTTCCCGGCATAGGCCTTAAGGAAACCGTGCACGCTCTTCGGGAACAGGACCAGCCATACTCCCTTGATGATGCCGCACCAGCCGAAAATGGTTATCAGGACGACCCAGCTTGCCGCCCACACGTTATGAAGCAGCACGATGACTATACCGAAGGCGAGCGGGAATATGCCCGTGAAGAAGACAAGCGCCGAGTTCCTGGTGTAATCCTCCATGACCTGCCGGAAGAATTCCCGGTTAAGGAGCATCCCCGCGCCGACCACGATGAATATCGGTCCCAGAACCTGGGCTATGAACAGTGAAAATTCCATCCGAACCTCCCTTTTATGTCGAGTATAGCACATCCCGCGGGCATATACAAAAAACCCCGATCTTCGGAACAGACTATTATATTTGGATCTCCGGACCGGAATAGTATAATATAGTAACAAAGATATGTTCAAATTTGATCAGGAAAAATACTGGCAAAAATATAACGAAGTGGAGATGGAAAGATCCGCCGGTCTCAAGTTCAATATGTCCTTCAAGGAAGCGCTCGATCACTTCTTCAGGAACGAACCCGGTAAAAGGAGGATGTTCCTTATAAAAGATCTGCTTGATAAGGAGGAAAAAGCCGGAAAGATTGCAAAGAAGATCACAAATATCCTTGAGGTCGGGCTCGATTTTTTTAAAGACAAAAAAATCCTGGATGTCGGCACCGGCAGCGGTGGGGCAGCGGTATTTTTCTCAAAAGCAGGCGCAGATGTCATAGGGATCGACACAAATGAGGGATTTTTGAAACTTGCCCGTATCCGTGCCCGCGAAAATGATCTAAAACTGGATTTTATGGCAGGTGATGCCACAAACAGCGGTTTTAAGGACAACTGTTTTGATTTTTTATTTGCGGACCAGGTTATCGAGCACGTAAAGGACGTTGACGGCTTGTTCAAGGAAGCGCATCGCATATTGAAGCCAGGGGGCCACCTATTTATGCAGTTCCCTAATAAATGGCAGATCAGGGAAGTTCATTGTGATGGTCTGTTTTTCGTGTCTTTTCTGCCAAATGCTCTGGCGACTTTTTATTTATGTTTACGTAAAAAAAGAAAGTGGGAACTTGTGTTCCTGCCGTGGGGTGTGTGGCACAAGTGGCCCTCGACGATATTCAGATTATTAGAGAAGAACGGATTCAGCATAATTTACAAGGATTATCCACCTCTTATTGGGGATCTTGAAGCTGATGCCGCGCAGAAGTACAAAAATAGAAAATTTATGCAAAACCGGTTCAGCGCGGCGATATTCAAAGCTTTGTATTATTTAAAGGAACTGCTTAAGAGATCGCAGTCGAACGTCAATGTTATGGCTCTGAAGCGATGATCCTCCCTTCTCGTCCAACTTCAAACATCCATAAAAAATAAGCCCATCATACTGATAGGCTTATTTTTTATGGCTCCCCGGGTTGGCCGTTCCGGGTTACAATGCTCCTGTTCGTCGCATTGCTTAACACCCTTCACGGCATTCCCTCATGCCTCTGGCATTCGGTCAGACTCGGGGTTTTATATTAAATACTTATACCCCTTCGCCTTCCGGCGGCTATCATTAAAAAAAGACCCACTAAAAGTGGGCCTTTTTTAATGATGGCTCCCCGGGTTGGACTCGGCGCCTTCGGGCTCATAATAATTTATCGTTCCTCGCTATCGCTCGTAACGAAATATATTTTCGCCCTCCGGTCGGCCATCCGCATCTTCATTTGTGCTTGTATCCTCGCCGGCTCGGATACCGCGCTTTATTAAAGGTTCAGATGCTCCCTTCTCGTCCAACTTCGAACATCCATAAAAAATAAGCCCATCATACTGATAGGCTTATTTTTTATGGCTCCCCGGGTTGGACTCGAACCAACAACCTGATGGTTAACAGCCATCCGCTACTACCATTGAGCTACCGGGGAGCGAAACTATTTTTGAGGAGCGTCAGATTTTGTTACGAATTTCAATTATAGATAAAAAGAGGGGCAATGTCAATTTAAACATCCCGCTTGCATCTGGCTGAAAAAGTCGCCTTCGGCGACGCCGTTCTTCATCATTTTGAGGACATCTTCCTTTATGTAATCCTCGACCGGCTCCGGGTCTTTTCCCTCCAGGGGCGTCTCCGGAAGGGGCATGAAATAGTGCACGTTGTAGCGGGCGGCCTGTTCCCGGGAAAGGGTTTTCATCAGCCGCAGGGTATCCATCCGGTCGTCCGGACCCTCGCCGGGTATGCCGAAAAGGATATCCACTAAAGGAGTAAATCCCGCGTCTCTCAGTATTTTTGCCGACTCCTTCACATCGTCAACCGAATGCGGGCGCCGCATTATCCTGAGCGTCCTTTCGCTTCCCGACTGTCCGCCGATCGTCACCCGGGTGTTCTCCACGTATTTCTTCAGGATACCGGCCGCTTCGGGGCTCCGGGCCAGTTTGCGCGGGGAGACCTCCGAGGGGAAAGACCCCATGTGGACCTTTATCCCGGTCCCTTTAAGTCGGCTAAGGAGTTTCTCTATCGTTTCCAGCGCGACTTCACCTCGCGCCGAACCATATGAAAGCGCGTCGGGCATGGTGAAGAAGACATGCTCGCGGCCCTTTTCAAGTATGATCCTGGCGTATCGCTCAGCGTAGTCAACGCTTCTTTCGCGTATTTCCCGAAATATCCTTGGTGTCTGGCAGAAAGCGCACCCCGACGCGCAGCCCCTCCGCAGCTCGATGGGGCAGAGAAAGTCGCGCTTGTAGGCGAACGGCGGATAACTGTCGAAATCATTAAGCGGGAGAGGGGGGATGACGGCGCCCGCCGGGACCCTGCCTTTTTCATAAAGGCCTAGCAGGAAATCCGGCAGGGATTCCTCGCATTCCCCGGTAAATACAGCGTCCGCGCCGGCTTCCAGCAGGCTTTCGGGCAAAGCCGTGGCGTGTGGTCCGCCGCAGATCACGATGATCTTTTCCCCGAGGGCGCTTTTCAACGACCGTATCTCGTCCATGACAGAATTCGATCGCGGCGTGCTGACCGAATAAGCGATCACGGTAAAAGAGCTTTCGCCTGAATTCACCGCGCGCGTGATGTCCCGGGCGCTTTCGGCGGTGTCTATAACGAACTTTCCGGGGTCAAGACGCTCGTCCAGAAGCCCTATCAGGGAACAGAGCGTGTACTGGTTATATTCTCCCCACCGGAAGAGCAGTTTGATCTTCTTATTCATGTTGTTTTCCCCTTATAATATTATATACTATATTACAAGCATGCCTGAGCCTAATATCAGAGATAAGCTGAAAAAGACGCTGACCGCCGCCGGCGACAGTGCGGCGTTCCGCCATAAAAGAGAAAGCCGCTGGATCGCCCTGACATATCCGGAGCTGGCTTCCCGGATAAGGGCTTTATGCGCTTATCTCAGGCAGAACGGCCTTAAAAAAGGGGACAGGGCGGCTCTTTTGATGGATAACGGGCCCGACTGGGCCGTCGTTTTTCTGGCGCTTGTATCCATGGGGGCGGTGGCCGTGCCGTTGAACACGGAAGGGCCGCGTGAGGAGGCGCTCGGGATCATGCGAGACGCCGGCTGCGAGCTGCTCTTCACAGGCGCGGAGGCTCGGGATGGTCTTCAGGAGCTAGAGAAGGATTGTCCTTCCCTGAAGAAGACGATCACCCTGGGCGTGCCTGTGTCCGGGGCCGCCTTTGAAAAAGATCCGGGTGTTTTCCCGGATGAGGTCATAGAGCCCGCCGACGACGCCTGCGTCCTGTACACGTCCGGCACTACGGCCGAGCCCAAGGGGGTCGTGCTTACGCATGGCAACCTCTTATCCAACTGCGCTTCACTTTTTGACCTTGGAATAGTCACCTCAAAAGATTCAGTGATATCCGTTCTTCCCCTGCATCACGCGTACCCGCTGACCGTGACCATGCTTCTGCCTGTCCTTTACGGCGGGACCGTGGTCTATCCCGGCACCATCCGGGGTGATGAGGTCCTTGAGGCGATGAGGGAGACCGGGGTGACCGTTTTTGTCGGCGTCCCCAGGGTATATGACCTGTTCTACCGGAGCGCGAAAGATGCCTTAAGTAAGATACCGTTCCCTTTGAACCTGTTCTTCAGCTGGTTCATAGGCCTGCTGTACGGTATCAGGAAAACAACCGGGGTCAATTTATCCCGTGTCATACTGCGCGGCGTCCACGCCAAGTTCGGGAGAAGCCTTCGTTTTTTTGTCTCGGGCGGAGCCAAGCTCGACGAGAACATCCAGCGTTTCTTTGTCAGTTTGGGGTTCACGTTCATCGAGGGGTACGGGCTGACCGAGACCTCACCTGTACTTACAATAAACCCGCCCGCCAGGCCCAAGATAGGCTCGGTAGGTATGCCGGTGAAGGATGTCCGCATCCGGATAAAGGATATGGACACGTCCGGGGCCGGGGAGGTCCTGGCAGCCGGACCGAATATCATGAAAGGCTATTATAAAAAGAAGGAGCTTACCGGAGAGGTCATAAAGGACGGCTGGTTCCATACCGGCGACCTGGGTTATATGGACGATGACGGTTATCTTTTCCTGACGGGAAGGGTTAAGGAGACCATTGTCCTGCCCTCGGGCAAGAACATATTCCCCGAAGAGGTCGAACGGAAGTATTCCGCCCACAGGGCTATTGATGATGTGTGTGTTTTTGACGTTCCTCAGCGCGGCGAGGACGGGCAGGGGACCGGCCTTTGGGCCGTGGTGGTCCCGAACGAGGAGATATTCAAGGAGTACGGCGCAGCGAACCTCGAGAATACCGTCAGGGAGCATTTCACCAATGTTTCCAGGTCCCTGCCGGGCTACAAAAGGCTGACAGGCTATACCGTCAGCCTGGATGAACTGCCAAGGACGCTTCTGGGTAAGGTGAAGCGGCACGAGGTCAGGGAAAAGTTCGCCCCGGAGATAGCCGAGGAGAAGAAGGCCGGCAGGCGGAAGGAACTTACTGAAGAGGACAAAGAGTTCCTGCGAAGACCGGTGGTCTCGAATGTGGTGAGCCAGCTCAGGGAGCAGGCCGGCACGGAAAAGAAGATACACCCGGATGATATTCTCGAGTACGACCTGGGCATCGACTCCCTCGGCAGGATAGAACTGGCTTCCGGCCTGGAAAGGCTTTTCAGGATCCCGATAAAGGACGAGGTGGTAGGCGAGGCATTTACCGTTAGGGAACTGGCCGAAGGCGTGGATAAGGTCCTTGGCGAGGCTGGGATCGAGCCCTGCGAAAAGCCCGCGAAAGAGGCCGCACCCGGGGAATACTGGAAGGACGTCCTCTCCAAGGAGCCGAAGGACGAGACGCTCGAGAAGATAGACCTCAAGCCCGGGTTCGTAGCCTGGTTGGGCGGCTTTGTGTTCGTGCTTCTGTTGAAAGCGCTTTCCAGGGCCTTTTACAGTCTCCGCGCGGAAGGGGCCGGTAACATCCCCGCGGAAGGGCCTTATATATTCTACGCCAACCATACAAGTTACCTTGACGGATTGCTTGTGGCCGCGGCCCTGCCGCGGTCTCCCAGGCTGGACCTTTTCTTTGTGGGATTCAGGGTGTATTTCGACGCGCCCGTAGTACGCAGGCTTGTGAAGATAGGCAGGATCATTCCCCTGGACTTTTCGTCGCATTTTCTTGAGGCCCTAAGGAGCAGTTATTACGTCCTTGATAAAGGTAAATGCCTTTGCCTTTTCCCGGAGGGCCTGCGGTCGGTCGACGGAGACATAAAGGAGTTCAAGAAGGGGCTGGGTATTCTCGCGAAAGAGACGGGCGCTGCCCTTGTTCCGGTGCGGATAAAGGGCGCTTTCGAGGCCTGGCCCAGGACTGAGAAGTACCCCAAAAGGCATCCCGTGAAGGTCGTATTCGGCAGTCCCATCAGCGCCGGCGAAGCCGAAGAACGCGGTTCCGGGATGGGCCCCTCCGACAGTTACGAAGCGATATCCCTGGCCGCCAGAAAAGCGCTTATAGAATTGTGAAAAAAGGGTATAATTAAAATATGGAGAGATCGCGTTATCTTGTCGGTGACCTGGTCCGCGACGCGGGCGGTAAACTGTCGGCCTTTTTTCTGGGGGGCAAGGCCGAAAAACCGTGCCCCTGGACGCTGCTGGACGCCGCGGCCGTCTCGGTCCTGATAGGCGTATTCGTTCTGAGCGATCCTTTCCACCTGGGGGCGAATATCCTTCGTTTCCTGAGGCTGCATTTTTTTATCTTTACCAAAGAACCTAAACTTCTATATTATCTGAATACCTATATCAACACTGTACTTCTTAAGGCGATCATACTGGTCGTGCTTGTGGTGCTTATAAGGTCGCGCAGGGTATCCTTCTGGGGGACTGTCGTCTCAAGCGGCAGGATGCCGGAGGCGTGGGGAGTGATGCTCCCGGGATATATAGGCCTTTGCGTGCTGTTCCAGTTCATCAACAAGGCGAACCCCCTGGTGCCCAATATACCGTTCAATTCGGTATTTGTCGAGGCCAGGCTGCTGGGCAACGCGGTCATAGTTTTCTCGGCGCTTTACGTGGCCCCGTTCGTGGAGGAGGTCATCTTCCGCGGTTTTTTCTACCCGGCGCTCAACAGGCGCATGGGGATCTACCCGGCCATCATAGCGACCTCTCTTCTTTTCACGTTCGCGCATTATCCCCAGATAAAGAACGAGTTTTTATTCGGGATCGTTATTTTCATTCTGAGTTTTGTGATAACATATGTAAGGGCAAAGACCGGATCGACAAGGATGGCCATCGTGATGCACCACCTGTATAATCTTGTATGCGTCGGCATGGGTTACGTGGAGTACCTGATAATGAGATATTGAGGGGCAGGCATGGAAATAAAGGTAACATTCATCAAGCTCTTTGCTGTTCTTTTAGCTTTACAGCTGGCGTCCCCGGCGGCGTTAAGCGCAGAGCGGCGGAACGCGGAAGAACTTGTCGATATAGAAAAAGACATACTGGCTGAAGGGGATTACACGGCCGCTCTTGAACGGTTAAGACCCGTTCTGGACCTGGAGACGGAAGACCCGAGAGCGCTGCTTGCCCGGGGCATCGCGCTGTACGGGCTCATGGAATACGATAAGTCGCTCGCCGCGCTCGAGGCGGCCAGGGAAGCCGGACCGGGGAGGGAAGAGGAAGACCTCGTGCAATACGCGATCGCCAATATTGAGGAAAACCGCGCAACGCTGGGGCGCGTGGAGGAGATGAACTCTTCGCTGGCGGCGGCCGCGGAGGGGGAAAAAGAAGCCGTTATCGAGGGGATGGCGGTGCTTCACCTGGCGATGGTGAGGAGGCTGATGGATGAGAAGTATTATTATCCCTTTATAGTCATGCCCCACATCATCTGGCTCAAGGAGAACATCCCGGACATCAAGGGCATTTACCGGCTTTCCGGCGACGTCTATTATGCCGCCATGTATTATTCCAAAGCCGTCGAGGAATATGAAAAGGCCGCGGAAGAGGACCCGGAAGACCCGGCCCTGTACAGGACGATGGGGGATTGCAGCGTCGCTATGGGCGACTTTGAAGGCGCCGAGGAGAGTTACCAAAGCGCGGCGGAGCTTTACAGAAAGAGGGGCGGGAAAGAGGATATCCGGCGTGTCATGAGGATCGAGGCCCTTATAAGGACACTCCCGCGCAGATACAGCGATATAAGCGATCTTATCGAGAGCGAAAGGTACTTTGAGGCGGAGGAGATATGCAGGAAGAGGTTGTCGCTTAACCCGGCCGATCTAGCGGCTCTCACCCAGCTCGGCGAGATAAGATGGCGGCAGGGCAAAAAGCGCGAAGCCATAAAGCTATGGAGAAGGGCGCGCAAGACAGTTCCCGATTACCCGGTCTCTTACTTTTACCTCGGCAGGGCTTATTTCACCGAGCGCAAGCCGGAGAAGGCGGACCGGCAGTTCGATATCTTCATGGAGAAGATGGACGATCTCCCGGAGACGGGCGAGGACACCAAAGAATTCTATGCCGGAGCGCTGAACTATATCTCCTACTGTTATTTTTCCCGGAAAGAATATGAAAAGTCCATGGATATATGCCGCAAGGTCCTTGAGATAGATCCCGACAACCAGCGGGCCCATTACAATATGGGCGTTATCTATTACAACCATTATCTGAACCGTTCACGTGCGTATTCCGAGATGAAAAAGGTCATAGATATAGACTCGCACACTCTCGTCGCGGAAAGGGCGAGGTTTTTTATCGATTATCTCAGGAGGAACCCCGACGCCAGGATAATCGGGGACTTCGGCTTTATGGAGGAGGAATAATATAACATGAGATCTTCGCGGGCCTCTATGTTGGACAGGGCGAGGTTCCATTTAAAGACCGTTTCCAGGACGGGACAGCTCTTCTTTTCCCCGGGGATAAGCCAGGATTACTACAGGTACAACACTATAGCTTTGCACGGCTACAACACAGTCTATTTTTATATAACAAAGGTAGCGTGCACTACGCTCAAAGCCGCGTGCGCCGATCTGGTCTTTCCGAAAAAGGTTTCAGCCGCCCCCCATGTAGAGAGGTTCATCCACGACCTGCCTTTTCCATATATGCCGGTCGAAACCGTGTATTCCAGGCGCATATTCCCATATCGTGACAACACGTATTATAAACCCCTTATGTCGCCTTTTTATTTCGGCAGGAAAAAGGCGTCGGTCGATTTCAGCGGTTATTTTAAGTTCTGTTTCGTGCGGAACCCGTGGGAGAGGATCGCGTCTTTGTATTTTGATAAGGTCAAAGATGTTCTATACGGACCGCTTGAGAGGTATAAGGGGCTTCAGGCGGGTATGTCTTTCGGGGATTTCGTCCGGGTAATAGGCGAAGTGCCGGATGAGGAAGGCGACGAGCATTTTATTTCCCAATCGGCTTTTGTCACAGATGTGCACGGCCGTCTTTTAGTGGATCATGTCGGGCGTTTCGAGAGATTTGAAGAAGACTGGAAAAAAATATGCGGCCTTACAGGAATTCCTTTTTATGGCCCCGGTCGTTTTAATATCTCAGGCAGAAAGGACTACAGGACGCTATATGACGCCCATACAAAAAAAATGGTCGCGGAACGTTATAAAGAAGATCTGGATATATTCAAATATGTTTTTTAGCCGGGAAAATATCGCGAAAATGATCATGCCCGTTTCGATCTGATATCGAACGTGAGAGGAGGAGTATGCTGGAGGTCAGGAACGTCTCGGTGGATATAGGGGGTAACCCCGTACTTAAGAACATAGAGCTGTCCATAGCTCCGGGCGATGTCATGGTGATGTTCGGCCCCAACGGCAGCGGCAAGTCCACTCTTGTAAAGGCCATCATGGGCTTCGGGGGTTATTCACTTGCGGGCGGAAGCATTATGTACAAGGGCAGGGACCTTAAGGCGATGAGGATAGACGAGCGGGTCGCCCTCGGGATAGGCATCATGTACCAGCACCCGCCCAAGGTAAGAGGCGTGAGGCTCAGGCAGCTTTCCCGGTTCCTTTGCGGCGACGAAAAAAAGATAGAGGATCTTACGGAGACGCTATCGCTGGAGGATCTTGTGGACAGGGACATCAACTTTGACCTTTCGGGCGGCGAGATGAAAAGGTCGGAGCTTTTCCAGATAAGCCTCCAGGAGCCCGACCTCCTGCTTCTTGATGAGCCGGAGTCGGGCGTGGACATCGAGAACATCTCGCTGATGGGCAAGGTCCTTAACGGGTATCTCAAAAAGAAGGAGAGGTCGGCTCTTATAATAACCCACACGGGCTATATACTTGATTACGTCGAGGCCAGGCGGGGATGCCTCATGATAGACGGCCAGCTCTGGTGCGCGGGGAGGCCCCCCAAGGAGATGTTCGAGGAGATAAAAAACAAAGGATATGGATTTTGCAGGGAGTGCCATGGAAAAAAATAAATTGAATACAGGTCTAGGTAAAGAGGACATGGAGAACGTGGCCGCCTCCGGCATGGACCTTTCGGAAGAGACCAGGTCCGCGAGTTTTCTTCAGCAGGACGACCGGATCCTGTTCTCGAGAAGCCTCATGGAGGGCATAGACATAATATCCGTGGAGGAGGCCCTTGAGAAGCACCCGGATGTCCGCAAGCTTTACGGGAAGGCTTTCAGGATGGTGGGAAAGGAGTTCCCCGGGGACACGAAAGGCGGATATTTTATCCGGGTGCGCGCGGGCGCGCGCGTAGAGATGCCGATACAGTCATGCCTTTTCCTCAAGGCGCTCGGGTTCCGGCAGAGGGTCCACAATCTTATAATAGTGGAGGAGGGCGCGCGGGTATATCTGATAACGGGGTGCGCCGCGTCCAAGGCCGCTCATGAGAGTTTCCACCTGGGAGTGTCCGAGTTCTTCGTGGAAAAAGGCGCGTATCTGAATTTCACCATGATACATTCATGGCGCGAGGATATTTCGGTCAAGCCCATGAGCGTGGCGCTGGTCGAGGAGGGCGGGAGTTTCATATCGAACTACGTGTGCCTCAGGCCGGTAAAGGAGATAGCGATGTACCCCACCGCGCTTCTTCTGGGGCGCGGCGCGAAGGCGAGCTTCAATTCCCTTATACTTTCGCATCCAGGCACGCTGCAGGATATAGGGGCGAGGGTGGTCTTCAAATCCCCGGACACGAGCGCCGAGATCATATCGAGGGCCGTGAGCCTGGGCGGTAAGGTCATAGCGCGCGGACACCTCAAGTCCGAAAGCGCCGGGACCAAAGCGCATCTGGAATGCCGGGGGCTGGTCATATCCGAAAAAGGAACGATACACGCGATACCGGAGCTTGAGACGGATCTGCGCGACGTTGACCTTTCGCACGAGGCCGCCATAGGCAAGATAAGCAAGGAAGAGATAGAGTATCTGTGCTCGCGCGGGATGACGCCCGACCAGGCCCAGTCCGTTATAATCAGGGGCTTCATGGACGTCGATATCCTGGCTCTGCCTGAAGCGCTGAGAAAAGAGATGAAGGACCTGGAGGACAAGACTTTAGAGGGGAGCCTGTGAGGAACGGCAACGCGCCGATAGATAGCGAGGGAACGGCCATCGACATCAGCGTAGTAATACCTGTGTATAACGAAGAGAAGAACGTAACGATCCTTTACGGCGAGATAAACGACGCTCTGGGGGGGCGGACAGGCTCTTACGAGGTCATCTTCGTCAATGACGGCAGTACCGACGGCACGCTGAGCGAGCTTAAGCGGATAAGCGGAGGCGGACGGTTAAGGATCCTTGACCTTGAACGCAACTACGGACAGACGGCCGCTATAAAAGCGGGGTTCGACGCGGCCCGGGGAGATGTTATAGTCACCATGGACGGCGACCTGCAGAACGACCCGCGGGATATATTGCCGCTGGCAGAGAAGCTGGATGAAGGATATGATCTTGTGGTAGGCTGGCGCAGGAAGAGGAAAGACCCTTTCTTTTCCAAGGTCCTTCCGTCCATATCGGGGAACGCCGTGATAGCTTTCACGCTGGATACGCGTATCCATGACCTCGGGTGCACGCTGAAGGCTTACAGGCGCCAGGTAGTGGAGAAGCTGGAGCTGTTCGGCCAGATGCACCGTTTCATACCGGCCCTGGCGGCCCTTAAAGGGGCGCGCGTCGCCGAGATGGAGGTCCACCACCGCCCGCGGATACACGGGAAGACGAAATACGGTTTTTCGCGCGCCTTGAGGGTATTATCCGACCTTCTTGTCGTCGCTTATCTTTCCGGGAAAGGGATAGACCCGGTCGTGTTCTCGGGGAGCCTCGCAGCCACCGCCGGGGCGGCCGGGCTTGCCACATTGCTGGCGGCGTTCGCCTCAGGCGCCTCTGCCTCAGGCCGAGCGGCCGGTTTTCTGGCGGTCTTCAGCGTCCTGTTCTTTCTGGCCTCTTTTCAGTTCATCATCATGGCCTTCATGGCCCTGTCAAGCGTCAGGGCTTACCGCAGACCGGGCGGGAAAGCCATCTACAGGATCAGGCAGACCATTTAATTTTATTGACTTTATTACCGTTCTGTATTATAAAATATAGTTTAAGTGAAGAAAAATCAGGTTATTCACTGTCACAATGACTTTTAAAATTCACACAATATTAATAATCACGCTTTTTTTATGCGCCGCTTGCTTTGCGGAATCTTTCGGTGTCGAAGCGCCCGAAGGGTCCGACCCAGCGATGCAGAAGGCTATCTGGGAATACAAGCACGAGAACTTCGAGGAAGCGTATGTCCTGCTGAAAAAACTCAGAAAAGAGAGGCCTGATTCCTCTCTGGTCGCTTATTACCTGGGCATAACCTGCAAGCAGATGCAGAAGTACGGCGAGGCCAAGCCAAGCCTTGAGGCCGCCGTGACGCTTCACCCGAAGATCAAGAACGCCCTGCCCGAGCTTATAGACGTCCTTTATAAAAAAGGCGACCTCAAAGAAGCCAGGAGATGGATAAAGGTGGCGGAGGACCAGGGCATTCACCCTCCGCAGGTGGCTTTCTTCAAGGGGCTCGTCCTTTTGAAAGAGGGAGAGGACCTCGACGGGGCGGTGGAGGCTTTTGAAAAAGCGAAAGCTGAGGACCCCGCGCTTGAAAAGACCGCTGATTATTATATCGGGCTTGCCTACGTGAAAGCCGACAAGCTCAGGGACGCCAAGTCGATATTCAGGGACATAGCGTCGGAGAACCCGAACCTGAGCCTCGCGGCTTTCGCCGACCAGTACGCCGACGCCATCGACAGGAAGCAGGAAGCCACCAGGCCTCTGCGCGGGTATTTCGGGGGAGCTCTTCAGTATGACAGCAACGTGCTCCTGAAGCCCGACCAGAGCGTTCTGGCCACCGACATCGGCGACCAGGGCGACTGGCGGCAGGTCTACAATTTTTACGGGGAATACAACTGGAAGCCGACAGAGGATACTAACCTCAAGGGCGGCTATTCCTTCTACGGGGCCAAGCAGTTCGACCTGGGTTTTTATGACATGCTCAGCCACAATATATTCGCCCAGGGGTCCTGGTACGCCGGGGACCTGGCCGTCAACATACCGTTCAATTTCAACCTCGTTACCGTCAACGATAAACATTACCTGAACACCTTTTCCATCGGCAATGTCAATAACCTCCGGGTGGGCAGGGACAACATGGCGCAGGCCGGCTTCCAGTACAAGTACGACGATTTTATCTGGGCGCCTTCCGGGCCGGGCGAGGACAGGGATTCCAACGAGTATACTGGCCACGTCGGGTGGTACTGGTTCATCTTCGACCGGAAAGGCTTTCTGAATTTCACTTACACGCTTAACTACGACGACACCGACGGCGATAACTGGAGGTATGTCGGCAACAAGTTCACCTTTAACGGCATGACGCCCGTCTTCATCGATAAGCTGAGGCTCGGCGGCAAGCTGGAGTATTTTCACCAGGAGTTCAAAGAGAAGAACCTGATATTCGACAAGGACAGGAGCGACGACATACTCGGGGCTTACGCTTTCCTGTCTTACGAGATAGTGAAGAACCTCGAGGTCAGGCTGGACTACGCCTTTATAAAGGACGCCTCCACCCTGAGCCTTTACAAGTACACGAGGAACGTGTACAGCATGGGCATGAAATATAAATTTTAACACGGAGTAGAGATATGAAGAAGATGATATTCATGATGGTCTTTTGCGCGGCCTTTTCCCTGGCGGCCGCGGCGGGGAACATCGAGATAGGGACATATACCTTTGTAGGCGGCAGGGCGGACGTCCTCCACGAGGAAAGCGGTTCGACCACCCGCGTAAAAGAGGACCAGCCCGTCTACCTCGGGGACATCATCAGGACCAAAAGCAACTCCAAGGTCGAGGTGACGTTCAAGGACCAGAGCGTGCTGCGCCTGGCGCCGAGCTCGCGCGTCGGCGTCGAGAGATACACCTTTGACGAGAACCACAGGCGGCAGGACGCGAAGGTAAGGCTTTTCAGGGGCAAGATGAGGGCCATCGTCTCAAAGAACGGCGATTCATCCAGCTTTCAGCTTATAACCCCCAGCGCCGAAGGCACGGTCAAGGGCACGGACATCTACGCGTTCCACCAGGCGGACACCACGGGCCTTCTTGTCAAGGAAGGGAGCATGAAGGTCGCTAATCCGGCTTTCCCGGATAAGACCGCGAGCCTCGGAGCGGGGGATTTCGTGGCGGTGCCCGTGGACGGCGAGCCTTCATCATGCCGGGAATGCCTCGAAGCGGAACTTTCCATGCACGAGAAGGATACCCAGCCCGTTTTCAGCAAAGAGAAAAAGGTCAGCCACGAAGGCATGGTAAAGATACGCGGCATGGTCACCGATACCGGGGGCGACGTCAGGGTGCTCAAGTCCGCGAAAAAGCAATGGGCCGGAGCCATGGTCGGGATGATACTCCGGGAAGGAGATAAGGTCGTTACAGGCGAGGACGGCAAGGTGCGGATAGGGCTCGAGAACGGGAACGTCCTGGCGCTCCAGCCGAATTCCGAGATACTCATGAAGATCATGAGGCAGGACCCGGGGTCCGGTGAATACGACAATACTTTCGAATCCGATTACGGCAAGATAAAAGCGATAGTCGAGAAGCTGGGCGATAAGTCCACGTTCAAGGTAAAGACGCCTACGGCGGTATGCGCCGTGAGGGGCACCGTGATGTACCTGGACGTCGGCCAGGGCGGCACCGACGCTTTTTACGAGGGCGGCGGCGGCGAGGTCACCAGCACCATATCCGGCGACAGCCAGGCAGTCGGGGCCGGGCAGAACACCAGCGCGGACCCTTTCGGGAACGTGTCGATGCCTATGGACACGACGGGCGACCAGAGGATGGGCCTTGATGATACCTGGGAAGCCGGCGGTAGCGTTGACGATTATTCGACGCCGGGCGATGATCCCGGAGCCGGGGATGTGCTCCCAGAGGGGGAGAGCGGGACAGGCGACGGCCCGACCATCGATGATATTTTGAACGGGATGAACGACGACTCTTCCGGCAACGACACTTACGATGATGTTCTCCCGCCGCCGACAACTGTGGAAAATGTTGTTACCCCCCCGGCGGAGCTGGCGGCTTTTACCGGCGGTTTCGGGACGGTCACGGCTTTCCGCGGGGAAGGCATCGAGTTCTACCAGGATGAGGCGACCAGCGTCGAGGGGAATTTCGCTTTTTCTGTGCCCGGCGAGGGCTCGAAATGGGGCGGCACTTCCGAAAGCGGCAACAGCGTCTGGGGCACCTATTCCGGTCAGGGTTCTTACAGGCTCTGGGGATGCGACACCGATCACACGGCGACCGACGGCGGCAGGATGATGGGCAAGACAGGCGGCACGATGATAGGATCTTCTCTTACCGGTAAGGCTTTCGGCATTTATGTGGACACCGGGGGCTACGGAGGCACTTACTCGTCGCTTTACAGGGGCACCTGCGGGGACGGTATCTTCGAGAGCGACGGAACGGAGCATGTCCACTTTACGAGCCGGAGCTATCTGGGCATAACGCCCGGTTCGATGGATACCGCCGCCATGGATGAAGGCGATCTTCTGAACGGTATGGGGAAAGGGCATTTCGCCGGCGGCGGCACGCTTGAATGCACGGAACTTGGCGGCGGGAGCGCCGGCTTTGAGCATGAGCACTGGGGCGTCTGGTGGATGGAGGGCAAGGGCGACTTTGTCAGCCCCTCAAGCGATGACTGGACGCTGGCCATAGGGGGACAGAGCTCCAACCCCGACCCCGAGGGGGGGACGGACGCCTGGGTAGGCACGGCCAACGGCACGAGGTGGAACAACAACGGCCTTGAAGGCACCTTCCGGGGGAACTTCTTCCATCATGACGACGCGGAGAACGTCTGCGGCGGGAATATCTTCAACGGCGACCTTGTAGGGGCCTATTGCGATGAAAGCTTCACATGGGAGGCCATCGGCGGCGGGGAATGGGTGGAAGTGACCGATCTCCTTTCCGAGGCGAATCTTGGTTTTACGATGACGGAGTTCGAGAACTTCGTCACAGTTCCTATAACCGAGGCTTATTGTTCAGTGGTCCAGGGCGCGAACGCCAATCTGGATCTTAACATGGACGTGCACCTGTACAGGAACGAGTTGAACCAGATCTGGACGTCCGCCGTGACCGGGACGCATTCCGGCTCCATAACGGATACATGGGTGCTTACACTTACAAACCCTGAAGGCCACAACCTTACTCTCAGCGGCGACCAGTGGTCGGAGGGACAGTGGCACGCGCTGGTCTCAGGTAACATGCCCACAGAGAGCGTGAACCTTACCGGCGAGGCCGGCGGCACTTACGGCAGCGACGGCTCTGTGGAAGGCGTCGCCGGCGGAACGTGGTCCGAGGGCGGCGCTTTAGTCGGAGAATAGGACGTCTGTGTCTTTCCCGCCCCCGCTTTCGCGGGGGTAAACCCCAGCGGGGATCTAAGAACATGGGAACAGTTCGTTTCATATTTCTACTGTCAATTCTTATCTTTATACCTTTTTCCTCGTCATTTGCCCTGGAGAACGGCGACTGGCAGCTGTGGAACACGGACGGCATAGAATATAAGGCCAACAGCAGGCTCAAGCTCGCCGCGGAGGAAGAGCTCCGGTTCGCCGACGGCATGTCGAGCCTCTACTACCACCACACCCAGGGCGGGTTTGACATCAAGTGTTTCGACTGGCTGAGCCTGGGCGCCGATTACAGGCAGGTCTGGGAGAAGTTCGGCGACAAGTGGAAGCAGGAGAACAGGCCCCAGATAAACGGGACATTGAGCTGGGACTTCAAGGCCTTCAAGGTGCAGGACAGAAGCCGCATGGAGTACCGTATCCGCAAGTGGAAGCAGGACGACTGGCGCTACAGGAACAAGCTCACCGTTCTTTTTCCTCTGAAATTCGAGAAAGTCGAATTAGATCCCTATGTCGCGGACGAGATGTTCTTCAACTGCGGCCCAGACAACAGGCTTGCCCGCAACCGCCTGTACGGCGGGCTGAAACTCAAGCTTTATAAGCATATAAAAGGGGAAGTCTACTACATGTGGCAGTCCAGCAGGGAGAAGCGCGGCTGGACCGGCTGGAACGTCCTCGGGCTCAAAGCCTCCCTCGCGTTCTAGGCTAGATAAGCATGGCGAGCTTCGCCAAGAGCACCTTCTTCAGATAATCCAGGTCAAAAGGCTTAATGATGTAATCCGTGGCCCCCAGGTCGGCGGCCTCCTGGGCTATCTTCTGGTCCACCACCGCCGTGGCCATTATTATAGGTATATCCTTATCGATGGTCCGTATCCGGCGCATGGCTTCCATCCCGTCCATATCAGGCATCCTTATGTCTAAAAGGACGGCGGCCGGTTTTTCCGATCTGAGCTTTTCCAGGCCTTCCGAGGCCGAGGTGGTCGATATCGCGGTATATCCCTGCTTCTTCAGGAAGGTCTCCAGAAGCCTGCAGACTTCCGCTTCATCGTCTATTACCAGTATTTTTTTGTCCATGGAAGGCTCTCCCGCGTTTCATGAAAGGTATTTTCTCTTGACCTAAAATAGTATACCACACGAGACGGAAAAATGCTAAAATATACCTGTGTCTCTAACAGCTGTATCTTTAGCACACAATATTATTCAGGGCGCGGATGGAAAACATATCCTATTCTCTTCTTGAGAACATACCTCACATAATCATGGTCGTCGACCGTGAAGGCACCATAGAGTTCATAAACTCCGTGCGCCCCGGGTTTGAAAGGGAAAAGGTCATCGGCAGCAAGGTATATGATTATATAGACCCTCGATATCACAGCCTCAAGCGCGAAATGATAACCAAAGCCTTTGATGAGGGGGCCACCTCCGCTGGCGAGATCGTGGGCGCCGGACCCGGAGGCGCTGACGTGTGGTACGAGGCCTACGTGGCCCCTGTGGTAAAAGAGAGCAGAATAGTAGCCGTTACGATCGTATCAACCGATATAACGAAGCGAAAAAAGTCGGAGGAGGACCTGAAAGAGTCCAAAAGCGCTCTTAAAAAGCAGGCGGCGGCTTTGGAAAAAAAGAATGTAGCCCTGGAAGAGCTTCTCAAGCAGGTGGAGGCGGAAAAGCAAAAGATAAGGGAGAATGTGGGCCACAATGTGGACGAGGTGCTGCTCCCGATGCTTAAGAAGATCGACCTCAAGAACGGTTCAAGCGAGTATGGCAGGCTTCTTCAGCAGCACCTGGAGTCCCTTTCATCTTCCTTCGGCCGCGAGATCACCCGGAAAAGCAGGAAGCTCACGCCAAAGGAGATAGAGCTCTGCTGCCTGGTTAAAGGCGGTCTTTCAAATAAGGATATAGCCCGGCTTCTCAACCTTTCACCCCAGACCATAGAACGCCACCGGAAGAATATCAGGAAAAAACTGGGTATTTCCACGCAAAAGGTCAATCTGACCTCATATCTGCAGCAGTTTTAATCAAAAGCCACAATATAACGGGTATATTTTATACCCGTTCCATGCCTGTTAAACCCCCATTGCTGTTCTTCTAACATTGGTGTAATGTCTATAATGCGTCAAAGTAAGAAAACGGTAACGCATTTTGGTGTCGTTTTCACTACATTTTAACCAGGTTAAAAAAGGGATGAACAGGAACAGCGATAACAAAGTCGGGACGGCGGAGGCGCTGAAGCGTATAGGTATCTCGGCCGAAAGGCTCCGTTACTGGGAAAGGGCCGGGGTCGTGAGCCCCGAATACGTCCAGTGCGGCACGAGGAAGTTCCGCAGATACTCCAAAGAAGATCTCATAAGGGCCGCGCTGGTAAAGAAGCTGGTCGATAACGATAAGTACACCCTTGAAGGCGCTAAAAGAAGACTGGAAGAAGAGATGTTGTTTTTAAAAGGAGAATGATGAAGAACGATGATAAGGCCGGAAGAGGACCGCTTCCGGATGAGAGAGAGCCCGCATTCAGGTCCTTTTACGAAGAAGCTCCTTTACCGTATCAGTCTCTGGACGCGGCGGGTAATTTTTTGGACGTCAATAAAGCATGGCTGGAGACCCTGGGGTATGAAAGAGACGAAGTCATAGGGAAGAACTTCGCCGACTTTCTGGCCGGAGACTTGGGAGAGGTCTTCAGGAAGCGCTTTTCGCGGTTTAAAGCCGAAGGAAAAATATCCGGCGGTGAGTTCAAGATGAAGAAGAAAAACGGTACCATGATACTTGTCCGGTTCGAAGGCCGCATAATGTATGACGATAAGGGCGACTTCGTCCGGACGCAATGTCTTTTTCAGGATATGACCGAGATCAAGAAGGCTCAAAGAGCCTTAAAGGAATCAGAGGCAAGGTACAGGACCCTGTTCGAAGGCTCCCCTGACGGCATTATCGTGGCGGATGCCGATACGGGAGAGTATATCCACGTGAATCCCGCTATATGCAGAGAACTGGGATACACGGAAGAGGAAATAAAAAGCGTTTCGCGATTCAAAGGGATACATCCGAAGGAGGAAGTCGAAAAGATAAAAAAGCTTTTTTCAAAGCAGGCCCAAGGAAAGATAAAACTTGCGGAGAACATACCATTTGTCCACAAAGACGGGACGGTCCGTTATTTTGACGTCTCTTCGGTCCTGATGGATGTCGACGGTGTCCGGCGGGTCGTGGGACTTACTAGGGACATCACCGACAGGCTAATGGCGGAAAGGACCTTGACGCGGGAGAAGGAGACCGCGCAGCGGTATCTTGATATCGCGGCCGTCATGATAATCGCGATCGATAGGGACGGCAGGGTCACGCTTGTGAACAGGAAGGGCTGCGCCATACTCGGTTATAGAGAGGAAGAGATAATAGGTAAGAACTGGTTCGATAATTTTCTGCCGGAGAACATGCGGAAAAAGGTGAAAGAAGTCAGCCGTAAGATCCTGGAGGGGGAGATCGCGCCCCTGGAATATCACGAGAACCCCGTTCTTACGAAGTCCGGCGAAGAGCGGAGGATAGCCTGGCACAATGTCGTCCTGAGGGGCGAGGAGGGCGGGATAATCGGGCATCTCAGCTCAGGCGAGGATATCACCGAACGCGAGAAGGCGAGGGAGGTTTTGGCGGAAAGCGAGGAGAAATACAGGCTGATAGCGGAGAACACGGCCGATTACATAGCTATATTGAAGATGGACGGGACCTTCCTTTATCTCAGCCCATCGCATGCCCATCTCGGTTATGACCCGGCCGAACTCGAGGGCATGTCCGGCATCGACCTCATTCACCCGGATGACAGGATAAAACTGCTGCCCCTGCTCAAGAAATACGCCGCGGTCCGGGTGAAGGACTTTTTAAGGCTCAGGCAGGAAATGCCCGCGGAGCATTTTGTTTTCAGGTTTCCCGATAAGTCGGGCCGGTGGCGTTACATGGAATCAACGGCCAACCTGATCAAAGACCAAAAGGGGGAGGGCTACAATATACTTTTGATCTCGAGGGACATCACCGGTCATATGAAGATCGAAGAGGAGTTGCGGTCAAGCGAAGAGCGCTACAGGATGTTCTTTGAGAAAGGCAGGGACGCCATATTCATAGCGGACGCGGAGAACAGGATGCTTGTGGATTGCAACGAGCGCGCGCTGGGGTTGACCGGCCGGACGAGGGAAGAGATCCTCTCCATGCGCGCCGACCAGCTTCACCCCGAAGACGTCCTCGAGAGAACAATGGACGTGTTCAGGCGGCAGGCCGCCGGGGGAGATATAATGGTGGAGTCCGAGGTTTTGGCCAGGGACGGGAGAAGGATCCCCGTTTCAATAAACACGGCCCTTGTCAAGATACAAGGCGAACCTCGTCTTGTCGGGGTCTTCAGGGACATCACCGACCGCAAGAAGGCCGAGAAAGAACTGAAGGATGCTTTTATGCGGATAGAAGACCTGGCCAGGTTCCCCGAAGAGAACCCGCTTCCCGTTCTCAGGATCTCCAAAGAAGGGGTTCTCTTGTACGCTAACGAAGCTTCCGGGGAGCTTGTTGAGGAATATGGCATGGAAACAGGCAAAGCGGTCCCGGATAAGTTAGAGGGCATGGTAAAGGCAACTTATGCCGGCGGGGAGAATTGGGTAGGGGAGATCGAAGTCCGCGGGCGCGCGCTCTCACTAGTCCTGGCCCCCATCGTAAGAGGCGGGTATGTCAATGTCTACGGGCGCGATGTGACGGAAGAAAAGCGGATGGAATCGGATCTGAAGAAGCAGGTGCACGACCTCGAGGTATTCTTTGAAGCCGCTACCGGCAGGGAAGAGAAGATACTGGAGCTCAAAGATGAGATCGCGGAGTTAAAGAGAAAGTTGAGGGAGCGTGATGGCGAAAAAAAATAATAATAATAGTTCCTCCGGCGCGGGCGGGATAGACCCGAGCGTTCAGGCAGCCGGCGAACTGGCCGGGAATATCATCGACGCGGTCCGTGAACCGCTGGTGATCCTGGATGGAGACTTGAGGGTGGTGTCAGCCAACAAGTCCTTCTACGATGTCTTCAGGGTAAAGCCCGAAGAAACTGAGAATATGCTTATCTATGAACTGGGCAACCGCCAGTGGGATATACCCGCGCTGCGCCATCTGCTGGAGGAGATAATCCCCAAGAGCGCGGCATTCGACGATTTTGAGGTTGTGCATGATTTTCCGGACATCGGCAGGCGTTTTATGCTCCTCAACGCCCGGCGGATCCCGAGGCCGCCGAAAAGGCCAAAGATAATCCTGCTGGCCATAGAGGACATCACCGAGCGCAGGCGCCTGGAGGATATAATGGAAGCCTCCGAAGAACGTTATCGCAGGGCCTTTGAGACCGCGCAGGACGGGATGCTCCTGGTCGATAAGACCGGAGGGCAGATAATCAACTCGAACAAGGCGGCCCAGAAATTACTCGGCTATTCCCGGGAGAACCTGTCAGAAAAGAGGATCTGGGATATCGGCATGGTGGAAGATGAAACGGCGTTCAGGAAGACAGCGTCCTTGCTGGAAGAAAAAGGCTTCGTATTTTATGCCGACACGCCCGTCAGGACCAGGGGGGACCGCGAGATAAGCGCGGATGTCTATCTGATGGATAAGGCAAAGGTCATCCAATGCAACGTCCGGGACATCACAGCGCGCAAGGACGCGGAGGGGGAGCTGAAGAGGCGCCTGCACCAGCTGGAGGTCTTCTTTGAGGCCGCCGTGGACAGGGAGATCAAGATGAAGGACCTGGAAAAGCATATCAAGGAGCTCGAGGCAAAGCTAAAAGAGAAAGAGTGATGAGAAAAAAGCGCAAGACGGGTATAAGAAGAAAGCTGATAAGGTTCACCTTATC
>Ga0272441_10001693_pt1 | contig 46482 bp, 50 predicted proteins | sample SSMProp6N_FD_193582 | JGI IMG/M metagenome (GOLD analysis project Ga0272441, IMG submission 193582) | Marine sediment archaeal communities from Little Sippewissett salt marsh, Falmouth, MA, United States - SSM-Prop-6N | ecosystem: Environmental > Aquatic > Marine > Wetlands > Sediment ... | reverse complement strand
TCGCGGGGCAGGCCTGGACTCCCCACGGCCATCGCACTCGGATCGATGGTCGAGACAACGGGCTTGATGGGTTCTGAAACCAGTTCCATGTTCATTTCCGTCATCATCGTGACTTACCTAACGCTTGGCATCAGGGGCAGTGCGCGGCGCCGTCCGCGGCCTTGCTGGAAACGCCTCGACTCGTTTGCTCCGTCGTCTTTATCTTCTCTTTCACGACGTTCCACTCCCGTTTCAGTATTCGGCGGGAGAGTGCCATGACTTCGGTGTGCGACCTGCAGAAATCCTCGTCTCCTTCCTTCCCACGTCCAAGCGAGGTGACCATCTTGCGGATGAGTTGTTGGAGATCGGTATGGTCGTCTTCTGCCGGATTCAGCATGAGCTGAATCCGATGCTCCAACAAGGTGAGGTGTCGGTACTCTGAATCATCTCGTTCCTCAAACCCGGCGCAGTAGTAGTGCAGCGCGCTGCTGGTGAACTCAGCGAGTAGGTCGCGAAGGCTATTGATCCACGCTTGCCGCATGGGCGCAATGATCTGCTTGTGGGACGCCGCCAGCGCACTCGCGATCTGTCGTTTCACGACGAGGTATGAAATGACTGGGCCGACAAACACGGCCAGTGCCGCCACGATGAGCGACAAGATCGGGATCAAGTCTTTCATCCAGTTTCCTTCCGACAGAACAATGACTAGTGTGCGGCCATGAGCACTAGTATTCTAGCAGTCCTACGCCCCATTCGCTCCGCTCGTTCTGCGTTTACCTCACTCCTCTTTGCTCATATTGATATGGGTATCCTTGCGTGCCATCCTACAACCATGTGACTTCTCGGTGTAACTGACAATGCTGCGCATTACGTGGCAGAACGGCGGACACCGTTCTTCAGAGCTCGAATCCACACTTCGCGTAGCTTGAGAGAACGGCAGAGGCTAGTTTCGTACTACGTCCCCGGAATTCGAAGAGAATGCCTCAATGGGCAGCGCGCGTCCGGATCGAGTGGCTAACGCCATGTCAATCCCGTCAGTGTCAGGAGCGCAAGCCGGCCGGGTGCACGGCCATTGGGCAGAGGTCGTCAGGTCTACCTCTACGCAGACGGTAGTCTCCCGGCGTCGATCGCCTCCTGCCATTTCTGGTTGGCGACTGCGACAAACGCTTCCAGAGGCATGACCGCGCGGCCGATTGTGCTCAAGGTCTCCGCAGCAATCTGGCCGTCCTGCACGAGTTCACGACCGGCCTTCTTCGCGGCTTCGAGAACGTCTCCGACCGGCTTTCCCATCTTCAGCATGCCCGCGAACGGCATGCTGTGCGGCCGAAGGAGCGCTCCCGCGAACTCCCGCTCGGACTGCCTGGAGAACGCTTTCATGTAGTCGATCATGGAATCGAAGTTCTCCAGCTCCCAAAATCCACAGGTCGAGACCAGTACGACCTTCCCCCGTTTCACGTCTTCGCGGAGGCCGTGGTAGCTCTGCCCGTCGCGAATTCCAAAGACGGGGTTCCCGAATGGGGTCATCCGGTCGATCAGGTTCTTCATCCCACCGGTCACTCCGCCCCAGTAGACCGGCGTGGCGAAGACCCAGACATCCGCATCCTGAAGCTTGGGAAGCAGCGTCTGCATATCGTCCTTCTGAATGCACGCGCCCTGGACGAAGCACTCCAGGCGTCCGAGGCAGGCGCCAATGTCGAGTTTCTTCGCGTGAACGAGCTCCACGTCCGCGCCAGCTTCCCTCATTCCTTCAAGGAATGGATTCAGGATCAGAGCCGTGATGCCCTTGTCCATCTTAGGGCTGCAGTTGATCGCTAGCACCTTCATGTCCCGTCTCCTCCTTTCTCGGGCAAACCTACGCCCAGTGGCCGGGACTCACTTACCAATGCACGTACCGGCTTCCTTCGATCGTCGCTCCGCGTCGTCTATCCTCTCCCTTCTCCTGTGTTCCCGTATTCGGATCGACGGGCCCACGGGCCATCCTAGGACGACGGGACGCGTCGAGCAAACCCCTACTGCATGTGCAATCACGAAGCCGTGGGCGACGATTCGAGAGTGCTGTTCTGGCGGCCACGGTTTCGCACGCCACGGCCCTTTGCCTGATACCCCCTGATCCGAAGTGCCGCAGGCAAGGACTTCAGTCAAACCGTTTCTCCTCATCGGGACACGCAAGGGACGACTTGTTTCGGCGGGTCGCCGAGCTGCAATTCGCCATCGTCAACGAAGGAGAGGAATGCGCAAAAGAGACGTGGTCCTCGGCGTCACCGGATCGATCGCGGTCTACTGACGATCTGTGGCCGCGCTGCTCTTGCAGTTGTGCGTTTTCGAGCCCCCGACTCCTCAGATCACACGAGAAGTCCAAGGCCTGACTTGTCTGAGCGATCCTTGCAGAATGAACATCGAATGTGCAATCTGCAAGAGGCGTCAGAGGGAGGCACCGAATGCTTCCACGAACCCTCGAGCCCGTCCTTCGCCAAGCGGCCCACCGCTACCCCGTTGTGACGTTGACCGGCCCGCGCCAGTCGGGAAAGACGACGCTTGCCAAGATGGCCTTCCCGGACCACGCCTACGCTAGCCTGGAGGACCTGGATCAACGGGAGTTCGCAACGACGGACCCTCGCGGTTTCCTGGCGCAGTTCAGCGGCCCGGTCATCCTTGACGAGGCGCAGCGGGCCCTCGATCTCTTCTCGTACATCCAGACGGAGTCCGACGAGGTCGCCGGGAGTGGGCGTTTCATTCTCACCGGCTCACAGAGCTTCCAGTTGATGCGCACGATCAGCCAGTCGCTTGCGGGACGAGCAGACGTTCTTCATCTGCTTCCGTTCTCCCAGGCCGAGATTCACAAACGTTCGCCGTTGTCGTGGGAGAACATCGGTCGAGCGATTCCGCCCTTGGCCAAGCAGGCAAGGGAGGACTTGATGGAGGCGCTCTTCACGGGCGGGTATCCGCGAATCCACGATGCGGGAATCCCTCCGCAGGACTGGCTGGCGAACTACTACCGAACCTACATCGAGCGGGACGTCCGCGAGCTACTGAACGTCGGGGATCTCGAAGCCTTCGGCCGGTTCATCGGCCTGTGCGCGGGAAGGGCCAGCCAGCTCCTCAACCTATCGTCCCTAGCGAACGACTGCGGCATATCGCACCAGACGGCCCGCCGTTGGCTTTCGGTCTTGGAGACAAGCTTTCTCGTTGTGCTCTTGCGTCCACATCACCGCAACTTCAACAAGCGTCTCGTCAAGAGCCCGAAGCTCTACTTCCTCGACACGGGACTCCTCACGTACCTTCTGCGGATTCGGTCCAAGGACGAACTTCGGACGCACTCGGCTCGAGGCGCCATCTTCGAGAGCTTCGTCGTCTCCGAGCTGATGAAGAACGCGCTCCATCGCGGGCAAGAGCCGGACCTCTACTTCTGGCGCGACTCCGCCGGACACGAAGTCGACATCCTGCTCGAACAGGGCAGCGCGATCGTGCCGATCGAGGTCAAATCAGGAGCGACCCTCGCCGAAGACTTCTACGCAGGCCTTCGGTACTGGCGGAAACTGGCCCAGACACCAGAGAGTCCGGCGGCTCTGGTCTACGGCGGCGATCGGACCGTCCAGCGATCGGGCGTCATCACCTACTCCTGGGCGGACCTGTAGGCCGTCCGTCGCCGACGTCACAAGCACGGTATCGGACAGGACGAATGCGTTGTTGGAACAGCGGAACAGACGTACAATGCCGCCCGGATCAGCACAGGAGGTTCTCGTGGCGGAACGGAACGTGGTCCTCGGCGTCACTGGGTCGATCGCTGCGTACAAGGCGGTCGATCTGGCGAGCAAGCTGACGCAAGCCGGCATCTCCGTGCACACGGTGATGACGGAGAGCGCGACGAAGCTCGTCGGGCCGGCGAGTTTCCGCGCGATCACGGGACTTCCCGTCGCCACCAAGATGTTCGAGCTCGAGAACCCGCACTCGATCGAGCATGTTTCCCTCGCCGAACTCGCAGACGTGATTCTGGTCGCGCCGGCGACGGCGAACGTGATGGCCAAGATGGCCTGTGGGATAGCGGATGATCTTCTCACTTGCACCGTCCTCGCGACGCGCGCCCCCGTCCTGATCGCTCCGGCAATGCACACGGCGATGTGGGAGAACGCGGCGACACAGAGAAGCGTGGAAACCCTCCGCGAGCGAGGGATCGGCTTCGTCGGCCCGGCCGTCGGGCGGCTCGCCTCTGGCGGCATCGGCGTCGGACGGTTCTCTCCCGTACCCGAGATTCTCGGCGAGGCACTCCGAATCCTCGGTCGGAGCGGGGATCTCGCGGGACAACGGATCGTTGTCAGTGCCGGCGGCACACGCGAGCCGATCGACCCGGTGCGATTCCTCGGTAACCGCTCGTCCGGGAAGATGGGGTTTGCCCTGGCCGAAGCGGCGCGCGATCGAGGGGCCGAGGTCACGCTCGTCTCCGGGCCGACGCTGCTTCCGCGCCCCTCGGGGATAAACGTGGTCAACGTGGAGTCCGCGTCCGACATGCTCGCCGCGATTCGAGAAGCGGCCCCGGCCGCAGACGCACTGATCATGTCCGCGGCCGTCGCGGACTATGCGCCGGTCTCGCCCGCGAGAGAGAAATTGAGGAAGGGCAATGGAGAGCGCACGCTGAGACTGGAGCGAACAGCAGACATCCTCGACACCGTACGCGGTGTGCCCGTTCGGGTGGGGTTCGCCGCCGAGACGGAGAACCTGATCGAGAACGCAAAGCGCAAACTGGAGATGAAAGCGCTCGACCTCGTCGTCGCGAACGCCGTCGGCGGGGAGGATTCACCGTTCGGCTCGGAGACGAATCAGACCGTCCTCGTCGATCCATCCGGAAGCGCGGAGGAGCTGCCTCGCCTCTCGAAGCGCGAGCTTGCCGATCGGATTCTCGATCGGGTCCGAGAGCTCCTCGACGCACACTAGGAAGCCATGACTTCTGTAGCGACTCCGCGCCTCGGGTTCGTCGGCCCCGGAACCGTCGGAACGGCCCTCGCACGCGGCCTCGCGAACGCGGGGTACCAGGTCGTCTTGATCTGCGGCCGGAACGCCGAGCGACTCCACCGCGCCACCGAGAGCATCCCCGGCGCACGCGCCGCGGAAAGCACGCAGGCGGTCGTCGACGCGGCCGACGTCGTCTTCCTGACAGTCCCGGACGACGCGATCGGTCCGGTCGCCGACGCCCTCGTGTGGAAGGCCGGGAAGGCCGCCGTCCACTGCTCCGGTGCAAGCTCGCTGGAGGTTCTGGACCACGCGAGGGCACAAGGCGCAGACGTGGGAGCCTTTCATCCGCTGCAGACGTTCGCCAATCCGGGACAGGCGGAGAGGAACCTTCCCGGCTCAGCATTCGCGATCGAGGCATCCGCTCCGGCTCTGGAGAAATCGCTTGCCGCGATGGCGACGGCCCTCGGCGGGAGGCCGCTCGTTCTGCGGGGAGACAAGGCGCTCTACCACGCAAGCGCCGTCATCGCCTGCAACTACCTGGTCACGCTGCTCGACGCCGCGGCCGGGCTCTGGCCTCACCTCGGTCTCTCCAAGGCAGATGGATTGAAGGCGCTCCTTCCGCTTGTCCGCGGAACGATCGAGAATCTGGAAGCCGTGGGCCTGCCCAATGCACTAACCGGCCCCGTCGCGCGAGGTGATGTCGGGACCATCGAACGGAATCTCAAGGCTCTCGCAAAGTTCTCGCCGGAACAGGTCGACTTGTATGCGGAGCTCGCACGAAGGACGATCCCCATCGCTCGAGCAAAAGGAACACTCAGTGAGCCTGACGCCAAGAGGCTTCTCGAATCGCTGGAGGGAAGGTGAACGTGATGCGCGTCACCATTGCGGACATCCGGAAGTACAAGGAAAAGGGTGAGCGGTTCGCCGCCATCACCGCCTACGACGTCGTCACCGCCCGGCTCGTCGACAAAGCGGGGATTCCCCTCATCCTCGTCGGCGACAGCCTAGGGATGGTCGTCCTCGGATACGACAGCACGATCCCGGTGACCCTTGACGACATCATCCATCACACGCTAGCCGTCGTTCGGGGCAGCTCGAAGGCCCTCATCGTCGCTGATCTCCCGTTCATGACCTATCACAAGTCCGCCGAGCAGGCGCTCGAGAGCGCCGGGCGCTGCCTCCAGGAAGGGGGCGCTCAGGCGGTCAAGCTCGAGGGCGGCCGAGCGATCGCCGCGACCGTCGCCCGTCTGACAGAGGCGGGGATCCCCGTGATGGGACATCTCGGCCTGACCCCGCAATCGATCCATCAGCTCGGCGGCTTCCGCGCGCAGGGGAAGACCGTCGAACGGGCGAGAGAGCTCGTCGACGACGCTCTGGCTCTGGAAGAAGCGGGGGCCTTCGCGATCGTTCTGGAATGTGTGCCGACCGAGCTCTCTCACCTGATCACGAAGCGGCTGAGTATCCCGACGGTCGGGATCGGCGCCGGACCGCACTGCAACGCCGAGATTCAGGTAGTCAGCGACACGCTCGGCTGGTTCTCCGACTTCGTCCCGAAGCACGCGCGGCAATTCGCCCATCTTGCCGAAGCTGCTGCATCCGCGTTGAAGGACTACGCAGATGCCGTCAACGCCGGGAGCTTCCCGACGGAGAAGGAGTCGGTCTCCGTCTCCGAGGACGTGATCCGAGCGGTGGAGGAGGCAGACGGCTAGGTGGACGTCGTAGGGACGATCGAGGCCTATCGGAAGCTGCGGACCGACCTCCCGGAGCCGGTCGGCTTCGTGCCGACGATGGGCTACCTCCACGAAGGGCATCTGTCTCTCGTCCGCGAAGCGCGAGTTCGATCCGCTTCGGTCGTCGCCAGCATCTTCGTCAACCCGTCGCAGTTCGCGCCCTCGGAGGATCTTGCCGCGTACCCCCGAGATCTCGATCGGGATGTCGCGTTCCTCGAGGCCGAGGGCGTGGATCTGATCTTCCATCCAGCAACCGAGGAGATGTACCCGGAGGGGTTCGATACTTGGGTCAATGTCGAGGAACTCGCGCAGCGACTCGAAGGCGCGTCCCGGCCGACCCACTTCCGCGGCGTAGCGACCATCGTCGCCAAGCTGTTCAACATCGTGCAACCGCAGGTCGCGGTCTTCGGGCAGAAGGACGCGCAGCAGGCGCTGGTCATTCGCCGGCTGATCGTCGATCTCGGTTTCGACGTCGATCTCGTCGTCGCGCCGACGGTGCGCGAACCGGACGGTCTCGCGATGAGCAGCCGAAACGCGTACTTAACGCCCGAGGAGAGGGAGGCCGCCACCGCTCTCTGCCGCTCTCTACGACACGCAGAGGACCTGTTCGCCGGGGGGGAACGCAATGCCGGGAATCTCCGCCACGCGATGATGGAGATTCTCGAAGCTGAAGCTCTGCTTCAGCCAATCTACGTCAGCATCGCCGACGTACCGGCCCTCGAGGAACTCGAGACAGTCGATCGGAAGGCGCTCGTCTCCCTCGCGGCACGCGTCGGCAAGGCCCGCCTCATCGACAATGTGGTCCTCCCTCCTGGAGAGGGACTGATATGAAGCTGCAGACGCGTGAAAGGGCGATCCGCGTCCGAAGGACGCGCCTGATAGATAATGTGGTCCTACCACCAGGGGAGGGGCTCATCCCATGATTCTCGTCGGCGACGTAGGGAACACCCACACGGTACTCGGTCTGTGCGACGAAGAGCAGCTCGTCGAGCACTGGCGGCTCACAACCGATCGGAATCGGACGTGCGACGAGCTGGCGATTCTCGTCCGCGGACTCGTACGGGAACGGCAGCACTCGACCGGCGAGGTCGGCGACATCGCGATCGCCTCCGTCGTCCCTTCGCTCTATCGCTCGCTTCACGGAGGCCTCTCGAAGGTCTTCGGGATCGAGCCACGTTTCCTCACACCGGCGAACTGCGGCATCCGCCTTGACGTCAAGGAGCCCCACGCGGTGGGGGCCGACCGGATCGCCAACACAATCGCCGCCTACTCCCTCTTCGGCGCCCCCTGTCTTGTGGTCGACTTCGGCACGGCGACGAACTTCGACCTCGTCGGAGAGGACGGCGCGTTTCTGGGCGGGGCGATCGCTCCTGAGATGCAGCTCGCGGCACGCGCGCTGACTGAGCGGGCCGCGCAGCTTCACTCGATCTCGCTCGATGTTCCTGAATCCGTTCTCGGCAAGACGACGACCGAGAATCTTCAGGCGGGGATCGTCCTCGGCTTTCTCGACCTCGTCGACGGTCTGATCCGGCGATTCCGCGAAGAGATCCCGGGCATCGGTCACGTCATCGCCACCGGAGGAAAGGGCGAGCTCTTCGCCCGTGAACTCGACGCGATCGACGAGTATGTCCCCTACCTCACCCTCCACGGCCTAAGGCTGTGGCTGGCGTCCGACGTGTCCTAGACGCCCAACTGCGTTGTGTCGAAGAGGGCCGGGTCGATCTCTTCGGTTCCGATTTCGAGGATCTCAGAGATGGTCAAGCGGTCAACGAGGATCCGATTCTCGATGCGCTGAACGCTGACGTAGACGTCGTCCTCGCCGCGAGTCACGTACTCCTCGTAGAAGACTTCGTAGAAGGCGAGACCGCTGACGGCGTAGAGAACAACCGAGATCGGTTGAAGCGTTTCCGGGTTGGCCTTCACCGTCGCTGCCTGGAAGGCCACGGTGAAGTCGACGGCGACGAGATCGACTTCAAGCGTCTCGACACCATCCTCTCCGGTCACCGTACGTCGTTCCTCGATCGTGTAGTCGTCCGCGAAACGGATGCCGGCGGTCTGCGCCACGGCGGAGTCGCCGAACACGGCCGTGTTGCCGCCAACCTTGAGGGGCTCGTCAAGATCGGGACCGAAGAAGTACGTGCCATCGGCCGTCGCAATGTAGATCTGTCCAGCCAGATCCTCTGGGAACAGAAACTCGATCCGACTGGCGTCGGCGCCGTTCAGCTCGCCAAACAGAAGCCTCACCTCAGCTTCACGTGTCTCATCCGCCGTTTCGGAGATGATCCGCGTTCGAAGCGATGTGACGTCCGCATCGAAGAAGCGGAAATCGTCGAAGACCCCAAGCAGCTCTTCGTCGCTGATAGTCTCCTGCGCAAGCGCGCCCAGCGGGAGGGCCAGCACGCTAAGAAGCAGGACAGTTGTCATCTTCATCGCACTCATGAGTATCCTTTCAGTTCTCCCGGTTCACGCTGCTTATACACTCCGAAGGGCATCAACGATTCGCGTGCGCGCACTTTTTCTGGACGGATAGATCGCGCTGACCACGGTCGCCCCCAGTGCGGTGAAGAACGGGATCAAGAGAGTCGACAGACTGAGGTGCAGCCGGATTGCCTGAGGAATCGCCGCCCCCGGCGGCGTCCAGGCGAAGCCGACGACGTTGAAGATCAGCGCCACGCCGACGCCCGCGCCGACGCCCGATAGCCCGCCGATCAGCCCCAGCCAGACGCCTTCGGCCAGGAACGTTCGGAAGACCGTCGACGGGAGTGTTCCGAGAGCTCGAAGCGTTCCCACCTCGCGTGTCCGCTCGAGAAAGGCAATCGTCAGTACTTCCAGCACACTGAAGAAGACCAAGACGAAGACTGCGATCCCGGCCAGGCCGGAGAAACCGGCGTAGAACGATTGCAGGGATTCGAAGCTCGGATTAAGTGTCTCCCAGGTGCGCGTCACAAGCGGAATGCCCTCTGCCGCCAGCTTCTCCGACAGAGAGGCGGCTACGGCGTCCACGTCATCGAGATCGATCAGACGGATCAGAATGCGCTCGACGCCGTCCGTCTTCAACAGCCGCTGGACAAACGAGATCGGGAAGACGGCCAGCTGCTTCTCGACCTCTTCGATGCTGTAAACCATCTCGCCGGCGACATCGACGCTGGCGGCGTTGAATGCCCCGGAGACCGTTCCGGTGGCGATGCTGATTCGATCGCCCGTGGTCACCCCAAGCTTGCGTGCCAGGGCCCGACCGAGGACGGCCTGGCGGTCTGAGCCGTCTCCACTCTCCGGCAGCGCCATGCCTTCGGTGATGACACACTCGTAGTCCTGGACGGGGTTACAGGGGACGACGCCCTGCCCGATGACCAGCGTACTCCCGGTCGCGTCGCCGATCAGCCCAGCGAAGTCGAGCCGCCACGTCAGGCTCGCGACGCCCGGTTCCGCGCGGACGATCTCAATGACTCGATCCAGGACCTCCGGCGCGATGAGATAGTCATAGCCTTCAGCGGTGTTCTCGAACAGACGCGCATCGGCGATTTGCAGCGCGCCCGTCTCGTCGGCGAACGATTGCTTCGTCGAGCGGAGCGCCTCGCCAATGAATCCGAGGAGGAACAACAGGATCGAGATGCCGACGATCATGACGGCCAGCGAGAAGGCGGTCCGGCGTCGATTCCTAAAGACATTTCTCAGAGCCAATCTCCAGGTCATCTCGCGCAGCTCCTTCCTCTACGCGCTGGCACGCTCATCACTCGACCCATCAGTCAACCCTCAGCGCATCGACGACGCGGATCCGCGACGTCCGGATCGACGGGAAGAGCCCCGAGATCAGCGTCGCAACCAAACCGACGACGAAGGGTGGGACGACAGTCATCGGTGCCAACACAATCGTGAAGGTCACGGGATCGACCGTGCCCGGAGGCCGCCATTCGATGCCGACGGCGTTGAAGGCGATCGAGAAGAGCACGCCCGCAGCGACACCGACCAGCGCACCGAGAAGTGCCAGCCACGCGCTCTCGACAAAGAACATCCTGAAGACCTCGCCCTGCGTCGTACCGAGTGCGCGCAATGTGCCGATCTCGCGTGTGCGTTCCAAGAATGAGAGCGTCAACACCTGCAGGATGATGAAGAAGACGAGGACGGTGACCGCTAGCGTCAAGAAACCGAATAACGCATCGAAGAACCCGGACAGCTGTTCGTAGAACGGTGACAGCTCGTACCAGGTCTTGACCTCCAATGTGATCCCGGCGCTGTCGAGCCCCGCCTGGATTCGATTGCGCGCGCCGTTCGTCTTCGCAAGATCGGATAGCTCGACGACGACCCGATCGACACCGCTTGTGCCAAACAGGAGCTGGCCGAACGCCAGCGGGAGAAAGATCGTGCGCAGCTCGGCGTCCTCGCTCTGCAAGCGGTAGATTCCGGTCACGATCAGCGGTGTCGCGTTGTACGCGCCGGCCGCCGTCGTCAGTGTGAAGATTAGTGGATCGCCGATGTCGAGCGACAGGCGATCGGCAAGGCTCCGTCCGATGAGAACGGCCGCGGTATCTTCTACGGCCAGATCCCTCCCGGAAACGATCGATGAAGAGGAATCAAGCACTCCGTTCCCCGGTTCGATCGCCATGGCCTGGACCACCTGCGTGCGGCTACCGCTTGCGAGGAGTCCGGGAAACTGAAGTCGCGTCGTTCGGCCAACGTATGCCGGATCGACGGCCAGTAGTCCCTCGATTCGATCCACCGTTTCCGGCGGGATCAGATACTCGTAGTCGTCGGACGTCTCGTTCCACAGGTCGGAGGACGCGATCTGCAGGTTGCCGAACTCCTCGACCGTCGTCTGCTGGATCTGCCCCCGAGAATCCTCCACGAAGCCAAGCACGATCAGAGAGACCGCCGTGCCGAGAGAGACGACGGCGATCGACAGGATCGTTCTGCGGCGATTGCGCCAGAGGCTACGAAGGGGTACCGACAGCCACATCACCGGCCTCCTCGCTGAGCTTGCCGTCGAGAATGTGGATCTGGCGCCGGGCGTACGCGGAAACGGCCGGATCGTGCGTCACGACGACGAACGTCACGCAGTGTTCCTCGTTGAGCCTGCGCAGAAGCTCCATCACACGGCCACCGGTCTCCGAATCGAGATTCGCCGTCGGCTCGTCGGCGAGAACGATCTTTGGCCCCGAAACGAGCGCTCGCGCCACCGCCACGCGTTGGCGCTGTCCGCCGGAGAGTTCGTTTGGCCGACGCCGTGCCATGTCGGCAAGGCCGACTTCTTCCAGCATGGCAGCGACACGTGTTCGTCTCTCCAACTTCGGCAACTGCTGCAAGAGGAGTGGGTACTCGACGTTCTCGGCCGCACTCAAGACCGGTACCAGATTGAACGTCTGGAAGACCAGGCCAATCGTCGAGCGCCGCAGCATCGCCAGCTGCTTCTCGTTCTTCGTCGAGGTCGGTTCGCCTTGAATCAAGACCTCACCTTCGGTCGGCTTGTCGATCACAGAGAGGAGATTCAAGAACGTCGTCTTTCCGCTTCCTGATGGACCGTTGACAACGATGAAGTCCCCCTGCTGTGCTGTGAAATCGACGCCGCAGAGTGCGTGGACATCCTCGGCGCCAAGTCTGTAGACCTTGCTTAGCTCGCGTACCTCGAGGGAGGTGCCTCCCTCTTCGTGACAAAACCGACGGTCGGTCCCCATGCGCATTTCCTTTCACGTCTGCCAACCATCGTACTCTAGCACTCTCTGCACCACGCGACAACCAAATCGGCAGTTGACGCATCCGCATCACCATCCTAGGATGGCGCATGAGACGTCTGAGCATCCTTCTGTTGTTTGCATCTCTGACCACGATCGCAGGTTGCCTCTTCCTGTTCAACGCCCCGCCGACCGCGGTGATCACAGCGACTCCCGAACAGGGGAATTGCCCGCTAAGTGTCGCCTTCTCCGCGACCGGCTCCTACGACGACGAGGGGATTACATCCGTCCTATGGAGCTTCGGAGACGGCTGGAGCACATCGACGGCCACATGCCAGCACACGTTCACGCATCCCGGAACCTACATCGTCCGGCTGACGGTCGAGGATGCCTATGGCGAGACCGACACGGCGACGTTGACGATCGTCGTCTACGGGCTCGAAACCTATGACCGGAGCTTCTCTTGGCAGTCGCACGGCGAAAGCTGGGAATGGGAGATCGCGATTCCCCAATCGCTCCATGCGCACTACACGGGCCTGGTGCCCCGCTTCTGGTGCTCAGACACGGGATACTGCGACTGGTACAAGTACGTGACCGATCCGGACGATGATGCGTTCATCGAGACGTTGTCGGACAACCTGTACGGCGCGATCACTCGGTACTACGGTGACGCGTTGTCAACCTATCACGGATTCCTGCAGTTCGCCCTTGACTTCGTCTCTGCCGCGATTCCGTACACGATCGACTCGGTCCCCGACGAATGGCCACGCTATCCGCTGGAGACACTCGTTGAGGTCGCAGGGGATTGCGAAGACACGGGAATCCTTTTCTGCTCGATCGTTCGTCCGTACGTTGTGAGCACGCACCTGCTCTTCTTTCCGACCCACGTCGCTTCCGCCGTTCCCGTCGACTGGAGCTTCATCACGGCCCAGAACTACTCGGTCGGCTACTACGAGTACCAAGGCGCCTACTACGTCTTCTGTGAAACGACAGGAGACCCGCCCGGCTACTGGCGCGTCGGCGAATTACCCGACGATCTTCGTACGGAGTGGACAAACGGCGGCTTCTGGTTCTACGACGTCGGTCTCCGCTCGGGCCTGAAGGGCATGGGGCTGATCCACGATCCGAGCCCCGGCGAGTAGCTGGCTGATGGTGGGACTCCCGATGAACCGCGAGTCCACGTGGCAGGGAGCCTTCCGATGGCCTTCCATCGACCGATTGCCAGAATCACGGCGGCAGTCGTTCTTGTCCTCGCACTCGTCGCAACGCCCGCCTGCGTCAACGCGGGACTCCATCCCGTCCTTCCGCTCGCCGTTCGCCTCGACCATGCCGGGAAGTCCACAGTGCTCGGCGAGGACGAAGATGGGGTGGCCGTGGTCGACATCGGCACGATCGAGTATCGCGGCCCGTCGAACTAGGAGTCCCGCTTCGACGGGCCGCGAAGCCTGACACACCACGCGGAACCGATCGAGCCTCCCGGGTGTACGTCCACCAGCACCTTTTCTCGAAGGGGACACGCATGAAGCGAACGAGCTACCTCATTGCCCTTTTCACTCTTCTTCTGGCCGCCGTCGGCCTTCACGCCTGGGCCGACGGCGTGATCCTGCCCGACGACCCGGAGCACGGCTGGCTGTCGATCATCTATCACGACGTGACAGTCACGATCCGAGACGGTGTGGTGACCACACACGTCGATCAGCTGTTCCGAAACGAGACCGGTCGCGATCTGGAGGGGCGCTATATCTTCCCCCTGCCTCCCAACGCCGTCGTTTCGAGTTTCACGATGTGGGTCGATGGCGTCGCGCTCGAAGCGACGATCCTCGACGCGGATGACGCGCGGAACGTCTACGAGGACTTCGTTCGACGCGCGATCGATCCGGCGCTTCTCGAATACGTCGGCCGCGAAACCCTGTCCGCAAGGATCTTCCCAATTCCCGACGGCGACGAGCGTCGGATCGAGATCACGTACAGCGAGCTTCTCGCCGCCGAGGGCGGCGTCTACCGCTATCGCTATCCGTTGGACACCGAACGTTTCTCCGCCTGGCCGCTGGAGCGAGTCTCGATTTCGGTCGACATGGAGACAAGCGCGCCGCTCTCCGCCGTCTACTCGCCAACCCATACGATGGCGATCCAACGGACGAGCGTATCCTCAGCAACCGGGGCGTACGAGGATCACAGCCTTCTTCCAACCCAGGACTTCCTTCTCTACTACGGTGCGGCGGTCGACGAGCTCGGGATGACGCTTCTCACGTATCGGAAGCCCGGGCAAGACGGCTGCTTTCTGCTGATCGCCACGCCTCCACAAGTTGAGTCAAGGGGGAAGACACTCCCGAAAGATCTCGTCTTCGTCCTTGACCGCTCGGGAAGTATGAGCGGCGAGAAGATCGAACAGGCGAAGGAGGCTCTCCGGTTCATCCTCGAGAACCTCCATTCCGAGGATCGGTTCGCCGTGATCGCCTTCTCCGACTATGTCGAGACCTACGAGACGGAACTCGAGCCGGTCTCCTCGGAGACCGTGGCGCGCGCGGTTGCCTGGTCGTCGGGGCTCACCGCCATGGGCGGTACCGACATCGACGCCGCTCTCTCCGTTGCCTTCCCGCTGTTTGAGGAGAACGACCGCCCTCGGTTCCTCGTCTTTCTGACTGACGGCGAAGCGACCGCCGGCGAGATCGATCCGGTTGTCATCGCCGCGAATGCATTCGAGCAGAACGCCGCCGAGGCACGCGTCTTTGTGTTTGGCGTCGGCTACAACGTCAACACCGTTCTGCTCGACCAACTTGCCGAGGAAAACCGCGGCACGACGACCTACGTCCTGCCGGAAGAGAATCTCGAGGTCTCTCTGTCGACCTTCTACCGAAAAATCGCGTCGCCGGTCCTCGCCGACACGGTGCTTGAGATCGCGGAGGTCCAGACGTTCGACATCTTCCCGCGGAACCTGCCGGACATGTTCCGCGGATCGCAGATCCTCATCCTCGGCCGCTATCGCGACCACGGAGAGGCGCGCGTCACGCTGTCGGGACAGGTCGAGGGAACCCCGACCGCCGTCACGACGCTTCAGGACTTCCCCGAGACCGATCTCGCCGCGTCCTTCCTGCCAAGGCTCTGGGCGGGACGGAAGATCGCCCACCTGTTGAGCCAGATCCGCCTCTACGGTGAATCCGATGAGCTCGTGGACGAGGTGATCGCGCTGTCCAAGCGCTACGGCATCATCACGCCGTACACGTCCTTCCTCGTTGATGACGGGGCGCTCGACGAAGAGGAGATGGCCGACGCCCTACGCGCCGCCACGGCTCCGCAGTCCGGCGTCTCCGCAGTCGCGGGAGCTCAAATGCTTCAAGGGCTGGCACAGGCGGAGACGGTTCCCGTTCAGGCCGAAGCCGAGCGACTCCGCGTCGTGGAAACGCGTACGTACTACCTGCGCGAAGACGTCTGGACGGACAGCGCCTACGTCGACGAAGAGACGGTCGAAGTCGTCGCCTTCAGCGAGGCTTATTTCGAGCTAACGGAGATCCTCCCCTGGATTGGACCGCACCTGGCGGTCGGCGATCGGGTGATCATCGCAGTCAGCGACCTGTTCATCGAGATTGGCGAGACAGGCGCAGACACTCTGACGCCTGAGTTAATCGGCACCCTCAAGCCCTAACACCTCCACCCAACTTGAGCGAGGGGCTCCACGTCGGAGCCCCTCGCAACACTCGGTTCCGGAACGGCCATTCTCCTCGCACGACTTTTCGCGGTCCGGGTTGACATGCTAGCATGGCTTCACTGGAGGTGATCGACGTGAAGGAGTTCTCCTTCCTGATCGGGAACTGCCCCGGCGCGCTGGTCGAGATCGCCGAGGCGATGGGTGAGGATCACGTGAATATCGATGGGATAGCCGGGTTGACCGTGCTTGAAGAGGGGGTCGTCAGCCTTGTGCCGGACGACGACGGGAAGGCTCGCAAGATCCTCAAGGACAAGGGCATCGACTTCGAGGAGCGGGAGGCGCTCGTCATCGACCTCGCGAATCACCCCGGTGAACTCGCGGCCCTCCTCGACCGCCTACGGCACGACGACATCAACGTCCTCTCCTGCTACGCGGGCGTCGAGAAGCATCAGGTGGTGATCACGGTCGACCAGATCGATCGGGCCAAAGAGATTCTGCGTATCGCATAGGTTCTCTGTGCCCATGCGACCCGCGCGACTTGCGTCGGCTCCAGTGGTCAGAGGTGCCGAAGACCACCAGGACAGCGCACAGTGAGCCCATGAGAATCCTGTACGTCTTTCCTCATCCGGATGACGAGTCGTTCGGACCGGCGCGAGCGATCTCGACGCAGGTCCGGGCAGGTCACCGCGTTTTCCTCCTCACGCTCACGCGCGGCGGCGCGACAAAGGAAAGGCATCGGCTCGGCTACTCGATCGATGAGATGGGCGCGGTTCGATTCGCCGAGATGCAGGCCGTCGCACAGGCCCTTGGTCTTGCTGACCTTACCGTCTTCGACCTTCCGGACAGCGGTCTCAAGGAGCTTGACCCTCGCGAGATCGAAGCCCTCGTCCGGTCGCACATCGAGCGAATCCGGCCGGCCATCGTCGTCACGTATCCAATCCACGGGATCAGCGGATTCCACGACCACTTGGTGACCCACGCCGTCGTCAAGCGCGTCTATCTCACGCTGCGAGACACGCACGCCGAGTATCTACGACGTCTTGCCTTTGTCACGCTGACCGAGGATCAGGCGGCAGCCGCCTCCGGCTTTCACTGGCTCTCCGGATCGACCGGCGAGGAGATCGACTGTCTGATGACGGCGACCGACGAGGACATGGCCGCTTTTCGCCGCGCGCTGGACTGCTACGTCACCTATCGTGAGATGATCGAACGAACCGGCGTGCGCGATTAGCTGGATCGAACCGTCGCCTTCGAGATCTTCGGCGAGCAATACGACCCGCCCCTGGATGATCTCGCCGCCGGACTCTGAAGCGCAACTCGAGGCAGCGCTATTCACCTTCTCAAAGGCCGCTCTGGGCATGATGATGCTCACCAATTCGCCGGTATAATCCCGCCAACCTACGAGATGCTGGAGGGCTCATGAGCTACAGGATTGCGCTCTTGCCCGGCGACGGCGTCGGCGGCGACGTGATCGAGGCGGCCAAGAGCGTTCTCGATGCGGTCGGCTTCGAGGCGGAATACACCTACGGCGACATCGGCTGGGAGTTCTGGAAGACGGAAGGAAAACCGCTTCCGGAACGAACGATCGACCTATTGAAATCGACGGATTGCTGTCTGTTCGGCGCGATCACATCGAAGCCGAAGGACGAGGCGGCCGCCGAACTAGATCCGAAGCTCAGGGACAAGGGCTTCGTCTACGCGAGCCCGATCGTCGGCTTGCGGCAGCTGTTCGGTCTACACACGAATCTCCGCCCCTGCAAGGCCTACGAGGGGAATCCGCTCAACCTGCGCGACGACATCGACCTCGTCGTGTTTCGAGAGAACACCGAGGGCCTGTACTGCGGCGTCGAGTGGCATCCGATTCCGGAGAACGTTCGCGCCGCCTTCGACTCGCACCCGAAGATGAAGCGGTTTGGCGACGTGGCGAACGAGGATCTGGCAATCTCGACACGCATCTTCTCTCGCAAGGGTTGCCGGGCCATCCTCCGCAGCGCGTTCGAGTACGCGAAAAGGCATGGCTACCCGACGGTGACCGTCGCTGAGAAGCCGAACGTCATCCGTGAGACCTCGGGCCTGATGGTCCGCGAAGCACGAGCGATGGTGAAGAAGTACGCTGGAATCGAGCTGTGGGAGACGAACATCGACGCGATGTGCATGTGGCTCGTCAAGAACCCGCAGGACTACGGCGTGCTTGTCAGCTCGAACATGTTCGGTGACATCCTCTCCGACCTGGCGGCACAGATCGTCGGTGGGCTCGGGTTCGCCTGCGCCGGCAACCTCGGCGACGACTACGCCGTGTTCGAGCCGACGCACGGCTCGGCGCCGAAGTACGTCGGCCAGAACAAGGTGAACCCGATCGCCACGATTCGCTCGGCGAAGATGATGCTTGACTACCTCGGCGAGGCCGAGCCGGCGGCCAGGATCGAAGCCGCCGTGGCGAACACGATCCGTGAAGGCCGTTTGCACACCTACGACATGGGGGGAACGACGACGACGACCGAGATGGCCGAGGCGATCGCGCAGGCCGCGAAGGAGGCGTGAGGTGACGCCGGGTTCGCACGATTCAATCAGCCGGAGGATGGCGAAGTTCGCGCTTTCACTCTCCTATAACCAGATCTCGGAGCGGTCTGTCAAGGAGGCCAAGCGCTTCCTGCTCGACTCGGTCGGCTGCGCCCTCGCCGCCGTTGACCACGAGGACATGCGACAGGCGTACGAGTTCATCGCCGAGCTCGGCGGAACCGAGCAGGCGACGATCATCGGCCACGGGACGAAGACCAACCTGGGCAACGCCGCGCTGATGAACTCGCTCCTGATCCGAGCGATGGACTACAACGACATCTACTGGAAGCAGGATCCGTCGCACCCATCGGACATCATCCCCGCCGCCCTCGCTCCGGCAGAGTACAAGAGCCTGACCGGAAAGGATCTCCTCGTCGGCATCCTGATCTGCTACGAGCTCGAGATGCGCCTTTGTCTCGCCGCCGATCCGGGCGTCCGCGAGGTCGGCTGGCACCACGCCACCCTGACACAATTCGTCAGCCCGCTCGTCGCGGCGCGCATGCTCGGTCTGACGGAAGACCAGGCGGTGGCCGCCTGCGGGATCTCCGGATCGAGCCACTTCACGTTAGGGGGCGTCGTCGCCGGGCACCTGACGAACATGAAGAACACGGCCGACCCGATGGCGACCGAGGCCGGCGTCCGCGCCGCGATGCTCGCGTCGACCGGATACTCAGGGCCGGTAGAGCTGTTCGAAGGGAAAGAGGGCGTGTTCGAAGTCATCGGCAACGTGACCTTTGACCCGGCGAAGATGCTCGACGGGCTGGGCAGCGAGTTCCTGATCACCGAATGCGGCTACAAGGCGTTCCCGACCGAGGCGCTGACGCATCAACCGATCACGGCCGTCCTTGAGGTCATGAGCGCGAACGGCATCGATCCGCACACGGTGACCGAGGTGTTGATCAAGACGACGACGCGCGGAGCCGACATCCTCTCCGACCCGACGAAATACGAGCCTCGCACCAAGGAGACGGCCGATCACAGCCTGCCTTACTGCGTCGCCGTCGCCGTCACCAAGGGGAACGTCCTGCCGTCCGACTTCGAGGAAGAAGCCCTCGCCGACCCGTTCGTCTGGGAGACGCTCCCCAAGGTCAAGGTCGTCGCCGATCCGGAGATCGACCGGCTCTTCCCGGGGGTGAAGCGGGCCATTGTCACGATCACGACCAAGGACGGCCAATCGCACACGGTCCAAGAGGATCACGCCAAGGGTCGCGCGGAGAACCCGCTGACCGACGAAGAGCTGATCGCCAAGTTCCGCGCCAACGCATCGAATGCGATGACTGACGGGGCGATGGACCGAATCGTCGACGCAACGTTCGCGCTGGACGAGATCGACCACATCCAGGAGTACATGAAGCTCCTCGCCAGGGACCTGTAGAAGCACCCGAGATGCAGCGGCTCTCCAGGGAGGGGGGGCGACGCGTCTGCTCGGCCGCCATGGGAAACGACGATAAGCGCACGAAGGACATCCAAGAGAGGCTCCTCGCCTGGTACGCGATCGAAGCACGCGATCTGCCATGGCGAAACACACGCGATCCGTACGCGATCCTGGTATCGGAGATCATGCTCCAGCAAACGCGGGTCGAGACCGTCCTCGGCTACTACGATCGCTTCCTCGGTCGTTTCCCCACATTCGATGCTCTAGCCGCCTCGTCACTCGACGATGTGCTGAAGTCCTGGGAGGGACTCGGGTACTACCGTCGCGCCCGGAATCTCCGCCGGGCCGCCCAGATCGTCGTCGACGAACATGGAGGCCAACTCCCGCTCACGGTCTCCAAGCTTCGATCTCTTCCGGGAATCGGGCCTTACACCGCCGGCGCGATCGCCTCGATCGCGTTCAACCTCGACGAGCCGGTCCTCGACGGAAACGTGGTTCGTGTCCTGGCTCGCCTTCGCCGGATCTCGGGCGATCCGTCCCGCGCTGCGACTAGGAAGAGGCTCCTGCGAGAGGCGCAGAGTCTGCTTCCCCGAAGCCAGGCCTCGCATTTCAATCAAGCGCTGATGGATCTCGGCGCTCGCGTCTGCCTCCCTCGATCCCCCCGCTGCCACGCGTGCCCGGTTGTGAACGAATGTGACGCACATTACGCAGGTGAGGAGATCGCCTACCCCGGGAAGCCGGCGCGGAAGCGGGTGCCGCACATCGACGTCGTTGCGGGGATCGTCTGGAGTACGGAGCCGTTCGCGCCCGGCTCCAGGCTCCTGATCGCCAAACGAAGGGAGGCCGACATGCTCGGGGGCCTGTGGGAATTCCCGGGCGGACGCGTCGAAGACGGTGAGACGCTCGAGCAAGCCCTTGCACGCGAGCTACGCGAGGAATTGTCGATCGACACGGACGTGCTCGAACTGCTCCTGCAGGTCAAGCACGCCTACACGCACTTCCGGATGACGATGCATGCCTACCATTGCCGTCACATCGGCGGCGAGCCACGGGCGATCGAGTGCGCCGACTGGGCGTGGACTACGATCACAGATCTCGATGCGTATGCACTGTCCACCGCAGACCGCAAGATCGTGGCCGCCCTACGGAAGGTCTGAGCCGCGGAAAAGGCCCAGCCGCCGCCTGGCCTCAACACACGGAGCCTGGACTCCACGGGCCACAAGCTGCGAACGACGCCTCAAGCCATGTCGCTAGAACCCGATTTCGAAAGCCAGGCCGAAGCTGAACAAGGGATCGCGGTAGTCCACGATCAGAAGAATCGCCGCTGTATCCGAGATCGGAAGCGCCAGGCCGCCGGCAAAGTGATGCCACACGGCGAACTCGTCCGCCTCGAGCGGGATCGTCGGCTGATACGCCAGAAACAGCGGCAGCGTCGAGTTGATGCTGAAGAGGACCTCGCCGAACACGCCCCAGTTGAGGAATTCCACGCCGTACCCGGCGCCAACGCCCATCGCCAGAGAGAAAGTCTCCGGATCGTCCATTACGGAGAACTTCAGATCCCCTTTCGCACCCATCCACCCGAAATCGCCGGTTGACAGCGGCACAAGCGCCCCGGTCTGCATCCCGAGATCGACGGTGTCCGAGAGCCCGAACGTCAACCTCGCCTGCGGCGTCAGGTTCCAATTCGGATCTTCGTCGGGCAGGATGTTCATCAGCCCTGTCCCTAGTGTGAGCGCGACGTTGCCGGCCCCGAGCATCTTTGCCGTCTGAAACAGATTGAACAGGCAACCGGTACTCATCAAGAGGACGCCTGCCAGGAGCCCCACGGCCATCAGGATTCGCACGTATCTAGACATGATGCCTCCCTCACCTTCCGATGTGCTTCGAAAGACTGTGCCGGAAAGAGAAACGGGATGTCAAGCTCCGCGAAGGAGGTCCTTTCAACACGAGACCAGAGCACGCCCTACATGCAGCCCATCCAGCGAGGCCTGTTTGCCCATCCCATGGCCGAATGCTATGATCCTGTTGATCCTTGGCACGGGGGGACGATCGATGGCTGGCCATTCCAAGTGGGCAAACACGAAGTACCGCAAGGAGCGACAGGACAAGAAGCGCTCCGCTGTCTTCGCGAAACTGATCAAGGAGATCACCCTTCAGGCACGCAGTGGCGACCCAAATCCTGAGAGCAATCCTGGGCTCGCCCAGGCTCTTGAGCGGGCCAAGGCGGCCAATCTGCCAAAGGACAACATCAACAAAGCCATAAGGCGCGCCACGGGGGAACTCGAGGGTGTGTCCTACGAAGAGGCGACCTACGAGGGGTACGCGACCGACGGCGTCGCCGTGCTCGTCCGCGTCGTCACCGACAATCGGAACCGGGCCTCCGCCGACGTCCGTCACATCTTCAGCAAGCATGGCGGAAGCATGGCGGCCGTCGGAAGCGTCGCGTGGCAGTTCGAGCGCCGCGGCGTCGTCGTCCTCGAGGACCTTCCCGACGACGTCGATCGCGACGACCTGCTGATGTCGCTGATCGACGCAGGCGCTCTCGATCTGGACGACCAAGGTGAAACGATCGAGATCACGTGTGAGCCGTCCGACCTTCCGGATCTGAGTAGCGCGGTGCGCGAACGGAAGTTGGATCCGATCCGCGCGGAAGTGACAATGCTGCCCAAGTCAACGGTCCACGTTGAGGAAACCTCGGCGGCGAAGGTCCTCAGACTCATCGATGCGCTGGACGAGAATGAGGACGTCCAGGAGGTCTTCGCTAATTTCGATATCGATGACGAAGTGCTTGAACGATTGAACGCGTGATAAATCGGAGGGAGTAGACGATGCGAAAGCTTTGCTCGGGCGCAATCATGGGGCTGGTCGTCCTGGCGGTCTGTGGGTCAATCCTCGCCCAGGCGGAAACGGTCATTACGTCGGGCGGGTCGGTTCTTCAGGGAGCGATCGAGTTCGGGATCCCGGCGGTCATCAGCTTGACGTCTTCAACCGGCGACGTCTTCACCGTGCAGCAGACGAATCTGAAGTCGATCCGCTTCGCTGAAGAAGCAGAAGGCGATGTGACTGTGGAGACGTTCGACGGGAACATCCTCGTCGGAAAACTCGGTGGCGTGCCGGAGGTGATCGGCCTGCGAAGCGCGAGCGGCGACGTGCAATCGGTGAAGCTGTCGAGCATCGTGGAGATCCGCTTCGACGCTGCGCCACCGGCCGCGCTGACCCCTCCCGTGCCTCAGCCGACGACCCCGAAGCCGGTGGCGCCCCCCGCAATGATCATCTCCGGCGATGCCGCCGCCATGGCCGCGGCGATCGTCGAGATTCACAGGGACTCGCAAGGTGGGGTCCTTCTTGGCCTCGACACCGGCCTTCAGCTCGGATTCACGTCGAAAACCGGTCTGCGCATCCCGCGTTGGACGTTTGGGTTCGACTTCCTGATGCTGGGGGCTGTCTGGCGGTCCTACTTCGGGCCGTCCGCGGCTCGCGTGGAGGAAGCGGCACTCGAGATTGCCGCGAAGGACACGTCTCTCGACGTCGAGGAGCTGACGGAAGCAGTACGCAGCGAGGTTACCCCGTTCCTGCTTCCCTATTTGCACATCGGCACGAAGGCGCTGGTCGTTCCGGACATCGGCGGAGGCATCATGCTCCGCCTTGGCAGGGCAATCTACATCGATCTTGGGGGTTCGATCGACGTCCTGGGAGGCATGTGGTTCTCCGTCGGGCTGCAGATCGTTCTCTGAAATGGCCAAGGGTAGGTGAAGGAGGGAAAGATGAGGAAGGTAATGGTGGTGGCGGTTGTCGCGGTGAGTCTACTGTTCGTCACATTCGGCGCGAGCGCGCAGGACAACGACGCATGGATTCCCGGGCTCGCTTCGTTCGTAATCCCAGGGCTGGGACAGCTCATCAACGATCAAGTGGACAGGGCGATCCTCCACTTCGGCGTGGATGTCGCGATCGTCGCTGTGGGATGGTATCTCGGTGCCTTGATGCCGTACGCCTACTACGCGATCCCGGCGCTTCATCTCGGATGGGCGATCTATAGCGGATTCGACGCGTACAACGTCGCCAAGGATCAAGGATTCTCGATCGGACTGGTCAGGAACGGCGTCACGTTCTCGTACAGCTTCTGATCCTCTGATCTAGAGCAGCACGAGTAACGCCGTCGCAAGGAACGCCAGAGCGACGGCCGTGAGTTGCAGGAGGCCTCGGTGAGTGCTGGCTCGGAGAGCCATGCCGGCATCGGCCGTGGCCTTCTCTGTTGGCAGCAACTCGTTGAAGACGAGCTTGACCCCTTCTTCGGCCACGTCAAGCTCGATCCGGCCCAGATACCGGGCGAAGGCCCCCGACTGGACGATCAGCGTCTCTCCAACCTGCGCCGGCTCCTGTGTTTCCTCGTGGGAGTGGCCGGTGACGAACAGGTTGATCTCCGGAATTCTCTCGGCCACACAGGCCGCCTCGCCCACAGGGATGTGTCCGACAGCAACGATCAGGTCGACCGGCTCGGAGAGAGCTGCGATCTCTCGGGCAATCGCCGCAGCCGGCTTCACGTAGCGTAGCCACGGGAAGTCCGGATACGGCAGGTGATAACTGGTCACAACGCCGACGAGCAGAATCCGTATCTCGCCGATCGAGCGGATGACCGAGGAGACGAAAGGCGCCGCGTGCCCCGGAGCCGCTTCGAGATTAGCGCAAAGGAGTGGGAAGGCCATCGCGTCAGCAAGTTCCGTCAGTCGATCGGAGCCCCAATAGAGCTCGTGATTGCCGAGCGCCATCGCGTCGTAGCCGACCGCATTCATCCACGCCACCATCTCGTCAGCACCCCACACCGCCGATAGCGGCTGACGGAAGTCTTGCAAGGCATCCCCTCCATCGAGGAGCAAGGTGGGGTTCCCTTTCGCGCGTTCGACTTCGATCAGCTCGCGCAGACTGTCCAGGCGGCCGAAGCGCAAATGAAGATCATTCGTATAGAGAACCGTCAGCGAAACGGCCAGCCCACCGAGACTGAGAGCAAGAAGCGCGGCACTCATCACGAGGAGGCAGCGACCGCGATGCCTCACGGCGCCCCTCCGACCGCGATTCGAAGACCACCTCGTGTCACGACCAGCGACGCGCCCCAAAGTCTTGTCCTTCCCGGATGGACACGCAATCCGAGAATCGGCCGGAGCACCCCGCCTTGCTTGTCCAGGCCTAGGATGAGGGTCATCGACTGGTGGAACGCGTACTGCACGTAGCCCCACCGCGTCTTCGTCTCTCCCCATGTTCGACCGAGATTGAAGTGGACCGGTCCGAGGAAGAGCGTGGCAACCCATGAAACTCGATGCAGACTTCCCTCAATGAGGACGTTCAGCGGCAACAGGTCCCGCACGAGGAGAAGACGAATCTTCGGATCGAAGAGGTTTGCGGCATGGACGGTCGCTGCTAGGTCGAGTCGGGACGAGAGCGATCCCGTGATCTGACCGGACCAGTCGCCCGACGCCAGGCGGAGGAACATCGATACACGGCCTGGGTCTCCGAGCAACACGGCCTCCGGAAGATCTTGGAACGCGACATGGGGGCCGCCCAGGACGAGCGTCGACCACAGCAGAAGGACCGCCATCAGCACGCCGAGTTTCATGGGGTTCAAGCGTACCCGACCGGCCGAGCGCCGCCAATCGTTGATTTCACTCGATGGGAATCCCACAATCGCTCCATGGTTCTCGAAACTGTGAGCGAGACGATCGAGCGGCACCGAATGCTCGAGTACGGAGACACGGTACTCGTCGCCGTCTCCGGCGGTGTTGATTCCATCGTCCTGCTGCACGTTCTTCGGAATCTTGTGAGTGAACTCGGTCTCTCCCTGGTGGTCGCCCATCTCGATCACGGATGGCGCGCAAATTCCGATGAGGACGCCCGATTCACCGCGTCCGTCGCGGAGGATGCGGGCATCCCGTTCCTGACCGAGCGGCTCGATGAGGCCACCACAGCCGCTCTGCGGGGCCTCGGCCGTGAGGGCGTAGCGCGCGAGGCACGACGGGAGTTCCTTCTCCGTGCCGCCGAGTCGATCGGCGCAACACGCATCGCCACCGGCCACACGGCCGACGACCGTGCCGAGACGATTCTCTACAACTTGACGCGCGGCGCCGGGTCCGCCGGCATCTCCGGCATCGACCCGGTGAATGAGCCGTTCGTGCGCCCGCTGATCTCGGTCCCTCGGAGCGATGTTCTCGCGTTCGCGGAACAGGGGGACCTCGCCTGGCGCGAGGATGAAACGAACTCCGACCTCTCACTCGACCGCAATCGGATCCGGCATCGTGTCCTGCCCGAGCTGGCGGAGATCAACCCAAGAGCCGTCGAGGCGATCTGTCGGGCTGGAGAACACGCCACCGCAGCACGAGCCGCCGAGGCCCTCCTGGTCTCGATCCTCTGGCCGGAGGTCACCGTCTGCGAGGAAGCCGGAGACGTTCGCCTGAGCCGCACCGGCCTCGCCTCGCTGCCTCGCGAAGTCCGGGCGCTTCTCCTCCGCGAGGCGTTTCGGCGCGTCCGTGGCGACCTCAACGGCATCGAACGGCAGCACACGGAGACGATCGTCGCGCTCACTGAACCGAACGGAAGGCACAGCACCATCGACCTGCCTCGCCTCCATGCTCGGGTCGACAGGAGCACCTTGAACCTCTCCGCGTTTCCTTTCCCCAAGTCCCCGTCATGGAAGACGCCGGTCAGCCTCGGGAGAACAGCGTTCACCGAGCGCGGGTTCGCCCTTGATCTCCGGATCCCCGAAGGCGAAACTGCGGAAGTGGCCGTCTCCGACCGAAACGTGGAGATCGCGGATGCCGATCGCATCGCGTTCCCCTTGCACGTGAGAAATCGACGTATCGGCGATCGCTTCACGCCGCTGGGCATGGACCAACCGGTCAAGCTGAAGGACTTCCTGATCAACGAGCGGGTCCCCTTTTTCGACCGGGATGATGTACCACTCCTCTGCGATCGGGAGAAGATTCTGTGGATCGTCGGCGTCAGGCTGTCAAACGAGATCCGGTTGACAGACACGACCAGACGCCGGATCGTGATGCGAGTGGAGACCGTTCGATGACCTTCCTCATCTTCGCCGGATCGATTCTGCTGTTGGTCGGATTTCACGAAGCCGGCCACTTCGTCGCCGCCAAGTTGTTCGGTGTCTACGTCATGGAGTTTGCGATCGGCTTCGGCCCTCGCCTGGCAAGCGTGAAGGGCAAGGAGACGCAGTACACCCTCCGCGCCATCCCCTTCGGAGGCTACGTTCGGATGGCCGGAGAGGATCGACGCGAAGCCGATGATGCCATTCCGCCCGAGCGCCGTCTCTATCGGAAGCCGCCCTTCGTTCGAGCGATCATCAGCCTCGCAGGCCCGACCGTGAATCTGCTGCTCGCTTTGGCCGTGACAATCATCGTGATCTGGTCCTACAGCTTCCCGATCCTTCAGGTCGCGGCCATCCTCCCCGGCGCGCCCGCCTCCGGAGTTCTCGTTGCCGGCGACAGGATCCTGACGATCGACGGACGGAACATCTACATCCCGGATCAGATCACCGCAGCGATTCAGCGATCGCGGGGCGAGACGATGGCCATCGGTCTGCGCCGAGAGGGAACCGTTGAAACTGTCCGTCTCCGCCCGGAATACATCGATGAGGAGGACCGCTTCGTCGTCGGTGCGTACTTCTCGCCCATCGCCTACACCAACGAACTGGTCGGCCTCGATCCCGACTCAGCGCTCACAGCTCTCGGCCTGCAGGATGGCGACCTGCTGATCGAGGTCGACGGCATCGAGGTGGAGACCGCTGTTGCCGCCGTCGCGGAACTCGAATCGCTCACGGGTCCGACAACCCTGGCCGTGCTTCGGGATGGTGAGCGACTCAGCGTTCCGATCGCGGATGCACCTTCGTTCGTGGAGGAGCTCTTGTCGGGTTTGCCCTTTGGGGATCTTGGCATCGAAACCCATCACACCGGATTCGTCGATGGTGTGACACTCGGCTCGGATCAGTTCGCCGAGTACGTAGAGATGCTGGGGGACGTCATCGGCGGGATCGTCAGTGGCCGCGTCGCCGCCAGCGAAGCGCTGCACGGGCCGGTCGGGGTAGCGCAGCAACTCGGAGAGGGGTTCCGCCTCGGGCCGGCCGTCTTCTTCCAGCTCCTCGCCTTTCTCAGTCTGAACTTCGGCCTATTGAACCTGATTCCGTTCCCCGGCCTCGACGGAAGTCGCGTCGTGTTCGCGCTTTACGAGCGGATCCGCGGCAGACCGATCCCGGTCGATCGCGAGGGCCTCATCCACGCGATCGGATTCCTCGTTCTGATCGCCGTAATGATCTTGATCACGTACAAGGATCTTCTCACGCTCTTTCGATGAGGCAAACGGCCATCGCGCCGATTCCCTCTTCTCTGCCGAGCGCGCCCATGCCCTCGCTCGTCGTCGCCTTGAGCCCGACGAGCGCCGGGTCGATTCCGAGGACGCCGGAGAGAAAGCTGCGCATCTCCGCGAAATGGGGCGTCATCTTCGGGTGTTCGGCGATGACCGTCGCGTCGACGTTCACCGCACTGAAGCCTGCCGCCGCTAGCTTCGCCGTGACCTCGCGCAACAGGCGAAGGCTCGAAACGCCTCGATACGCGTCCTCGCTGTCCGGGAAGTGCGTGCCGATGTCGCCGAGCCCCGCCGCGCCCAGGAGGGCATCACAAATGGCGTGAGTCAGGACGTCCGCGTCAGAGTGACCGAGAAGGCCCCGGTCGTGCGGCACAGTGACGCCGCCGAGGATGAGCGGCCGATCCGGATCGAACCGGTGGAAGTCAATCCCCAGCCCAACGCGTCGATCAGTCATCGGCTTCTCCCTTGGCAATCTGGCGCACAACCGCGCGCGCGAGGCCAAACGAGAACCCCCGACGCGTGAGATAGCCTATCGTCCTTCGTTCTCGTTTCACTTGATCGAGGCCGCTCAGCCGGTCGTAGCGCTCACGCGCCAAACGCCACAGGAGGTCCTTCTCCATCGACGAAGGGTAGCCTTCCTCAAGCGCGGCCTCGGCGATCGGCCCGGGGACACCCTTCTCTTGAAGCTCCCGAGCCACGGCCCAGCGAGAGAGGGGGCGATGCTGCGTGCGATCGCCGACCCAGAGGCGGGCAAAGGCACGGTCGTCGAGGAGTCCCGCCTCCTTCGCCAACGCGATCGCCCTTTCTATTTCGTCCGTCGTGAGGCTTCGCGCTTCGAGCCGGCTGCGCGCTTCCTGTTCACTCCTCGGGCGAACCTTCAGCAGCCGAAGGAGGTACGTCCACGCTTCACTCGTCGTCCGCCTCCTGAGGCTCCTCGGAGTCCTCCTCCACCGGAACGGTCGCAGACACAAGGCCGGCCTTTGCACGGATCTCCGCCTCAAGCTTCGCAGCGAGCTCCGTGTCGTCCTCGAGCGTCTGCGCGCTGTTCCCGATGCCCTGGCCCAAGCGCTCGTCCCCGAACGAGTACCAGGCACCGCTTCGCGTGACAATGTCGAGCGCGGCGCCCGTGTTGACCAGGTCGCGCTCGCGGACGATGCCGCGGCCATAAATGACGTCGAATGTCGCCTCCTTGAAGGGCGGAGCGACCTTGTTCTTCACAACCCGAACGTTGATGTGCGTGCCGACGCGCTCGGCTCCCTCCTCGATCCTGCCCGAGTTCCACAGCTGAAGCCGGATCGACGCGTAAAACTTGAGAGCCCAGCCACCGCTGGTCGTCGTGGCGGCGCCGTAGCGCGCTCCGGAGATTGTCGATCGAAGCTGGTTCGTGAACACGACCATCGTCTTCGATTGGGAGATGGCCCCGGCCAGTTTGCGCATCGCCTGGCTCATGAGACGAGCCTGGAGTCCAACCTGAGCGTCGCCCATCTGCCCTTCGATCTCGGCTATCGGGACCAGCGCCGCGACCGAGTCGATCACGATGATGTCAATTGCGCCGCTTCGCGTGAGCTGCTCGGTGATCTCAAGTGCCTGCTCCCCCGAGTTCGGCTGCGACAGCAGAAGGTGATCGAGATCGACGCCGAGCGCGCGACTGTACGTCGGATCGAGCGCATGCTCCGCGTCGATGAAGGCAGCGGTGCCTCCCCGCTTTTGCACCTCCGCGATCATGTGAAGGGCAACCGTCGTCTTCCCGCTCGATTCCGAACCGAAGACCTCGATGATCCTGCCTCGCGGGGCCCCTCCCACGCCGAGCGCGATGTCGAGCGCGAGCGAGCCGGTCGGGACCGCCTCCACCTGCAGGACCTGCGCCCCGTCGCCGAGCCACATGATCGATCCCTCGCCGTAGGACTTCTTGATGTGCTTGAGTGTGCTTTCGAGCACTTCGCGTTTACCCATTCTCTCTGCCCCCTACATCTTGTCTGTCTGACATTCTAGGACAATCGCCTGTGGCCTTCAAAGATTCGCCGAAACACCCAGAAGAACCCGCCCATGAGGTCCCCAGGTTGCCCCGCTATTCGCTTTCCATGCTCTCCTCCCGAAGGCGCTTCGCCTCCCGCATAATCTGCTCTGCATCGGCCCGACTCACGCCGACAAGCACGAAACTGCCCGCCTGCGCCCGCACCCTCAAAGTACCGCGTCGATACGCCCATTCGACCTGATCGAGGGGAAGCTCACGCGTTACGTCGGGAGGCGCCGTTCTTCGTAGCAGCCAGCCCAGGAAGGCTCCCATCGTCCGCTGAAGCATCGCCGAGAGCGCGCCATCCTCTTTCGATCTCGCCCCCTGCAAGACTCCCAGTGCGTCGCGCACCTCCTGCTTCGGATCCTTTGCCACTTCGACCAAGAGGGACGCCTCCTCCGTCAGAATCACCGTCATCCGGTCCCTGGCATCGGAGGCCCGCGCGACTTCCGGAAGCCATGTCACTTCCGAGACTCGCTCCAAGCCGATCCCGCGCAAGCTCCTCGGCCCAAGCGAGAGGAACCGCAATCCGGAAGGCAACGCGGTCGCTTGGCGAACCTCATCGGTGACGAGCACTTGCCCGCCTTTGGCGAGTCCGGACAGACGCTGGGCCACGTTGACGGCATGTCCGATGAAGTCGATGTCGGTCATGACGGGCGTACCACTCGAGATCCCTATCCCCACAGCAATCGGATCCTCTGAAGCCCCTCGATTCCGTTCTCGAACCGCACGCTGGATCTCGACGGCGGCTTGGATGGCGTCGAGTGGCCGCTCGAAGGCGGCCATGACACCGTCGCCGAGGGACTTCACCACGATCCCGTGCGCGTTGATCCGCACGCGAAGAATTCCCTCATGAAGCTGCGAGAGGCGGAAGGCCGCCTGATCTCCTTGGCTGGCCGTGAACGCGGAAAACCCACGCAGATCGCTGAACAGAAGCGCGATCGTCTCGCCGGCCTCGATCTGCGCACGCAGAATCTGGCGGACCTTGAGCGTTCGACTCCATGACACGAAAACCGGCCTCCTGACTGGAAAGGGGGATCGCCGTATTATACTATCGAACCCGGCCTCGGGCCCTACGAAGGGAGCGCACGTGCGCTCCGAGCCATGGGCTGTGTGAAAGGAGCGCGCATGGACCAGAAGAAGATCATTCCTCTCCTCAAGAAGACGCCCATCTTCGCCAAGACAAGCGAGTCGAGCCTGAAGACGATGCTAAAATCTGCCATCGAGAAGACCGTCCCAGCGGGCAAGAAGCTCGTCGAGAAGGGCGAGTCGGGAGCGGGATTCTACCTGATCCTCGAAGGCCAGGCGGAAGTCGTCGCCAACGGAGAGAAGCTCGCCACCTTCAAGTCGGGAGACTTCTTCGGGGAACTCGCCGTCATCGATGGAGCACAGAGAACAGCCGACGTCATTGCCCTGGCGGAGACAACCTGCATCGTCGTTTCGCAGTGGGCCATGCGCAGCCTTATTTCCTCGCATTCGGAGATCGCTCTGAGCATCATGGAGGAGCTCGTACGGCGGCTTCGGGCAACCGATGAAGCGCGCTCGTCCAGCGACTAGCCTTTTGAGTGATCGGATCCCCGTTCTCTGTCTTGGGTCAGGTGCCGCTCTGACCGACGGTCGGCAGTGGAACTCGCTCTTGATCGACGAGAAGATTCTCCTCGATCTTCCCCCGACGGCGATCCCGCAGCTTCATCGGCTCGGCATCGATCCGAGATCGGTCGACGTAATCCTTATCAGTCATCTTCACGCTGATCACAGTTTCGGACTGCCGTTTCTCCTTCTCGAGTACTGCGTGCGCTATGAACGTCAGGAGCCCCTTTTCATCGCAGGCCCCCTCGGCCTGGAGGAGAACGTCGAGAAGGTCTGCGAGCTTGCGTGGCCCGACATGCGCGCGAAAGGCTTCCGTCCGAGGGTGCCTCTCGAGTTCGTGGAGATCGATGGCGAAGGGACGTACAAGGCGGGCGACCTGACCTTCGAGGCAATCCCTATGGAGCACTTCGGGCTCGATGCGCTCGGATATCGCTTCCAGTACAAAGGGAGGACAATCGCCTACTCCGGAGACACCGCAGACTGCGCGCAGCTCTGTCGCCTCCTGGACGGTGCGGACGTCGCCGTGATCGAACTGACGCATCCGGAGCCTTCAGATGACCCGGGGCATCTAGACATCGAAGAGGTTGTTCGCCTGACGGCCGGCTTGCGCGCGCGCGGCGCGCTCGTCCTGGCTACGCACATGAGCGGGACACCGCCTCCGCGAGAGGGCATCACGATCTGCGAGGACGGCAAGACGTACTATTCGTAGCTCGTGGTCGGTGGTTGGTGCTTCGTGGTGCGGTCCTGCCTGTCTGGCGGCCTTGAATGGGTCAGACCAGCGGCGATTCTCGCCGCCCCTCGTGGCAGCTTCGGCAGCGCGCCTCGTAGCTTTCGGACCCGCCCACTTGGATCACAGGACCGTCAGTCGGCGCGGGACTGCCATCGATCAGTCGCTGCGACCGCGTCGCAACACCACCACACTGGACACAGACCGCCTGCAGCTTGTCGACGCGATCCGCAAGCGCCATCAGCCGCGGCATCGGGCCGAACGGCTCTTGAGCGAACGTGAGGTCGAGTCCGGCGACGATCACTCGCTTCCCAAGTGCGACGAGCTGTTCGCACAGACCGGGGAGCTTCTCGGAGAAGAAGTTGCCTTCATCGAACGCGATGACTGCGGCTTCATCGAACGCCTCCGCCCCGACCAGTTCGATCAACGCCTCGACGGTCTCATTTGCAGGATCGAGGAGGTGCGCGTCAAACGCGCGACCGTAGTGGGTCATCACCGACGTGGCGCTATACCGGTTGTCAATCGTCGGTTTGAACAGAAGGAGCCTCCGACGCGCTATCCTTACGCGTTCCAGCCGCCGAATCAGCTCCTCGGTCTTCCCGGAGAACATGCATCCGGTGATCACCTCAAGCTGTCGAGCCTTGCCTTCCACGTTCATCCCCCTCTCAATCGCCGGGCAGAAGTGCCGCCGTGTACAACACCTCGAGTGGAAACTCGGTCGCGATCAGTCCATTCTCGAAGAGGTACGCCTGCATCGCACGCCAGGTCTCCGGATCGTCGTGCCGCGCGTCCGTCGCATACATCGCCAGCGTCGCATCGAAGGAACGCCGATTCAGCTCGTCATCCAAGTCCGGGTTTGCATGGACGAACCGGTAGAAGGCCGTCACCGGATGAGAGCGTGTGAAGGAGATCGCCTCTCCGAGCGCATCCAGGAACGCCCGAAGATCGTCCGCTCGCTCGACGATCAGACCCGGATGCGCGACGAGGATGATGTCGAACGTCGACGGGATGCAGTAGCCCTCCTGCGGAAAGAAGACGGCCTCTTTCCCCTGCAACTCCACCTGGATCGGCTCAAAGTTCCGAAACGCGCCGATCGCGTCGATCGAACCGCTCAGCAACGCAGCCACCGTCGCATAGTGGACATTGATCAGTTCCACATCATCGATTGACACGCCCGCGCATCGGAGGATCGTCTCCCAAAGAATCGGCTCCAGCGGCGCAAGCGAGTAGCCGATCCTCCGGCCGGCGAGATCCTCGGCGGACGAGATGCCCGCGTCTCCGATGGCGAGGAGCCCACCGAGATTGCGATCAATCAGCGCGCCAATCGAGAGGAGCGGGAGCCCTTCCGATCGCGCGATCAAGTAGTTGATCTGGGGGGTCAAGGCAACGTCGAGCGTCCGTGCCGCCGCGAGCTTCACCGGATCACTCGGATCCGCGGGGACGATCAGCTCTACGTCCAGTCCGCGGTCTCGAAACAGCCCGTCCTCGATCGCGACGTAGAGCGGAACGTGATTCGGGTTCGGGAAGAAATCGAGGCCGACGCGAAGGGGCTCCCCCGAGGCGGCAACCGAGATTGCCAGGAAGCAAACAGCAAAGCCGAGAATCCCTCTGCGCAACGGAACGCCCCTCACCTCGATTCCCTGACTGCCCGACGGACAGCCGCCACCTTACCCAGAAGTCGGCTGACGCCAACGAAGCACCAGCCGCTCGATTATCCGGACGATCCCAAACAGGAGCAAACCGACGAGCGCCAGGGCGAGAATGGCGGCGAAAACGACGTCGACCCGCAACAGGGCATTCGACTGACGCATGAGATATCCAAGCCCACGCGTGGCGCCGATCCACTCGCCGATCGTCGCACCGACAACGGACAGAGTAGCGCCGATCTTCCAACCGCTGAACAAGGCGGGCAGGCTGCCTGGCCAGCGGAGCTTAATGAACGTCTGCCATCGCGACGCCCCCAGCGATCGGAACAACTCAAGCGTTTCCTCGCTCGCCGAGCGCAGACCGTCGACGCCATTGACCACGATTGGGAAGAAGCAGATCAGCGCGGTCACGATCACCTTCGGCCAAAGCCCGTAGCCGAGCCAGACGATCAGAAGCGGCGCGATCGCGAAGACGGGGATCATCTGCGAGGCGATGATCAATGGGTGTACCGCCCACTCGATCACCGGAACGTAGACGATGGCCGTCGCAAGAAGGAGCCCCAGGGCGCTGCCAAGAAGCAGGCCGTACACCACCTCAGCCACGGTCACCAGGATGTGAGGCCAGAGCATCCCGAACTGAAGGAAGAACGTGACCACAATCCGGCTCGGGGGCGGCAAGATGTAGCCCGGCACGTGCGCGATGTGGACAGTCAGTTCCCAAGCTGCGAACAGACTGGCGAGGAGCAAGGCCGGCGCCACGACCCGTTTCGCCCGGTCACTCACGTCTCCACCTCGCACAGAAGGTTCAGGAGCTCTTCCTTCTGGCGAACGAAGTCAGGCGCAGATCGCGATCTCGGTCTCCGCAGCGACGGATCGATTACCGTGCGAAGGTGCGCCGGCCGAGGCGACAGGACGAGAACACGATCGGATAGGAGAAGCGCCTCCTCCACGTCGTGCGTCACAAGAAGGATGCTCTTCCCCAGTTCGCGCCACACGTCGAGAAGCCAGCCCTGAAGGCTCGTTCGGGTGAGCGGATCAAGTGCGCCGAGCGGCTCGTCGAGAAGCAAGATCTCGCGATGGGTGAGATACGTCCGGATCACGGCGACCCGCTGCCTCATCCCACCCGAGAGCTGATTCGGGTACTGGTGCACTGCATCCGAGAGCCCGAAGCGTACGAACAGCTCGCGAGCTTCTTCCAGCGCCCCCGCGCGAGGATGTCGAGCAAGTTCGGAGCCGAGGACCGCGTTGTGCAATGCACTGCGCCAGGGGAGGAGGGTGTCCCGCTGCGGGAGATAGGCCATCGCGGAGGATCGAGCTCCAACCTCGCCATCGACCCGGATCCGGCCTTCATCCGGCTCGATCAGGCCTGCAAGCGCGCGGAGGAGCGTCGTCTTCCCGCAGCCAGACGGCCCGACGCAGGTCGTCCAGCCGCCTCGGGCGACCGCAAACGAGACGCCGTCCAGCACCTCCGTCCGCCCGATCTTCGACGGAAAGCTGACCGACAGCCCCTCCGCCGCGAGAACGAACTCCAACTCAGACATCGCCGCCTCCCACGAAGCTCTTCAGCTCGACGTGCGTCATTGTAGCCATTGGGCGCCCATCTTGAGCTCGCCCCAAAAGAGAAAACGACACGACCGTCGTCGTGCCGTCTACGCTCTTGGTGGTCCCAGGGGGATTTGAACCCCCGTCGACGGGATGAGAGCCCGCTATCCTAGGCCACTAGACGATGGGACCAATTGGCCGGCCGATTATGGCCCAACGGCCTGACCGCATCAAGCATCCACGTACCCGCTCGAACCTACTCGGCCGCCCGCTTCTCGATCTCTGCTTTGGCCTCGCCGAGACCCTCCATCAGGTCGTCGTAGAGATCCACCGGAACCGCAATCCCCTTCCGGGTCGGCTTCCACTCGCCATCTTCGGTCTCGTAGAAGTTCCGAATGTCGAGGTAGTCGCGGTCGCGGAACTTCGAGAGTCGGATGTGAATCCGGCTTCCCATCCCCTTATCGATTGATCGAACTAGGACCTCGTCTGTCGCTTGAATCTCTTCGGCCATGCATCCTCCCATGTATCTGTCATTGGATGATCTTAGACTACACGATGAAGGCTCCAGTTGTAAAGCGACTCTCATCCAACGAGTGTCGAGCTTCGCTGGATGCCTTTCAAGCCGTTCGAATGCTGACCAGCTGCGACCCCCCTCGTGGTCGCCCAAGGCTCAGTCAGAAGAGCCGGAATGCGACCGGGCCCTGTGGGCCTGCCAGGATTCGAACCTGGGACCTCCCGCTTATCAGGCGAGCGCTCTAACCAGCTGAGCTACAGACCCTCTAGAAGTGCGGCGAGATGGTAGCTTGGGGGAATCCGGGTGTCAAGCTTCGATTGCCCGCGAGCCCGCTTCCCTCGGGGCTTTCGTCACCCGGGCAGTGTTTCGTCCGCTGCCGCAGCCCTGAGCCCTTCGACGAACGGATCCATGTTCCCTTCGAGTACGCCAGCGAGATCGTAGACGGATAGTCCGATCCGGTGGTCGGTGATCCGGTTCTGCGGGAAGTTGTAGGTCCGGACCTTCTCGCTCCGATCACCAGAGCCGATATGGCTTCGCCGCTTCGCCGAGATCTCGTCCTGCTGCTCTTGCTCGAGACGATCTCGAAGACGCGCGCGAAGGACGCGCATCGCCTGTGCCTTGTTCTTGTGCTGTGACTTCTCGTCCTGGCAGCTGACGACGATCCCCGTTGGCTCGTGCGTGATTCGAACCGCGGAGTCGGTGGTGTTTACGCTCTGGCCGCCGGGTCCGGACGAACGGAAGACGTCGATGCGAAGGTCGTTCGGGTCGATCTCGATCTCCACGTCTTCGGCCTCCGACAGCACGACGACGCTCGCTGTCGACGTGTGGATGCGCCCCTGCGACTCAGTCTCCGGCACGCGCTGGACGCGATGGACGCCGGACTCGTAGCGATACGCACCGTAGGCACCTGTGCCCTCGACGGTGAACGTGAGCTGCTTGAATCCTCCAAGGGGGGTGGGATGGCTGTCGAGGAGCCCGATCTTCCACTTCCGCGCCTCAGCAAATCGGGCGTACATCCGGAACAGATCCGCTGCGAAGAGAGAAGACTCGTCACCGCCTGTCCCGGCGCGGATCTCGACGATCGCGTTCTTGGCATCACTCGGATCCGGAGGAATGAGCAATCTGTGGAACTGCCCCGCGAGTTCTTCCAACTTCCCTCGATCCTGCTCGAGGGTCTCGTCGAGTTCTTGACGAAGATCCTCCTCGGTTCTCCGAAGCTCCTCCATCTCCCGGATCGCCTCGGCCAGCTTCTCCCACTCCTCGCCAACGCGGACCAACTCCTGCAGATGGGAGAACCGCTGCGTCAGCTCGCGATAGCCGGGTTGCGAGTATGCGTCCTGAGCGGCCAATTGGCGCTCCAACTCGGCACGCTCGGTGCGGGTCTTTTCGAGATGGGATGCGACATCAACGGCGGTCATCGTCGCATAACCCTACGGGAAGGAAATGTGCGGTTCAAGCAGCTTGCGGAGCAATTCGTGCCCGAAGGAATCGGATCTGCTCTTGAAGCGAGTCGATTTGCGAGTCCTTGTCTGCGAGACGTGCGTAGAGCTCGCGAATCACGTCATGCGCACCAGCGACTGCCTCTTTTCGACAAACCTCGATCTGCGCGCGCAAGAACCCGATCTGCTCCGCCATGATTCGCTCGACATCACTCGCGTAGTCAATCGCATCGAGCGAGACCTGTGAGAGGAGCTTGTCGACGAACTCATTCGGCTCCATGCGGCGAGGATATCTCGCCAGCCTCGACCTCTTGCGGACAGGTGACCCGGAGGGAAGGGACCTTCCATACCCTCACCGTGGCGTGTCGGGTCGACGAGGCTTCTTGCACGCGGTACTCTTGGGACACGTGACCTTTGTGGGAGGTGGACAGTGGCACAGATCACGGTTGACCCGAAGGCTTGTGTTGCGTGCGGCGGATGCGTTGATGTCTGCCTTTCCGCCCACGTTTTCGAGATGACCGAAGACGGCGCGTCCGCCGTTCGCCAGGACGCATGTTGGGCGTGCGGCCAGTGCGTTGCCATCTGCCCGACCGACGCCATCGACCACAGTCTGTTCCCGCTCGAGGACACGCCGATCGTGGAGACGGGCCAACTCCCTTCGAAAGAAGCGTTGACGGCTGCGTTTCGATTCCGCCGCTCCGTCCGAACATTCCTGCCCAAGCCGGTACCTCGCGAGACCGTGAGAGAACTCGTATCGATCGGCCGGTGGGCGCCGACGGCGACCAACAATCAGGCGCTCGAGTGGATCGCTTTCGACGACCGGGCACGGATCGCCGAACTCTCCAGAGCCACGGTCGACGGCATGCTCCGTTTTGCGGGGTTAGCCGGCAACCCGTTCATCCGCCCGTTCCTGCGCATCGCCATCGGTCGAGACAGCGCCGAGAGGCTCCGAAAGGCTAGACCCGCCATTGAGAAGATGGATGCCAGGCTGGGCGACGGAGCTGATCCGATCTTTCACCACGCGCCCGCCGTCCTGATCGGCCATAGCCAGAAGGGAAACATCTTCGGACGGGATGACGCCATCTATGCGACGTACAACATGATGCTCTTCGCCGAACGATTCGGCCTGGCGAGTTGCCAGATCGGCTTCTTCCAGGCGGTCGTCGAGCGCTCCACGCGCCTGCAACAGGCGATCGGCCTGCCCGACAGACGTGCACCGCAGGTGGCGATCGCCCTCGGCTATCCGCGGCACACGTTCCGACGCCTCCCGCAGCGCCGCGAGCCCGGTCTCACGTGGAACCCTCGGTAGGATGGACCTCGCCGCACTCCACACGTACCTGCTCAGCCATCCCGGAGCCATCGAGGACCGACCGTTCGGCCCGGAGACCCCCGTCTACAAGGTCGCGGGGAAGATGTTCGCCTACGTTTCGCCGGGCAGATCTCCGTCGTGGCTCACGCTGAAGCTCGATCCGATGATGGGACAGCTTGCCAGGAGTACGTATCCGTCCGTGCACGCCGGCTACCACATGAATAAGGAGCACTGGAACACGATCGTTCTCGATGGAAGCGTGTCGGATGTCGAGATCATGGCCTGGATCGACGAATCCTACGATCTCGTCGTGTCCCGCCTCACGCGCGCCAAGCGAGAGCAACTTCACAGGACACACGAGGAGATCGTTCCGTGACAGCCGGAAAGGGGCTTCTGATCGGCCTCCTTGCCGCAGTCGCCGCCAGCGCCGCTTTCCTTCTGTTGCTCGGCGACGCCGATGTCGCAACTCCTCTTCCCTTCCCTTTCGAGGATCGAAACATGTTCTTCGGGCTCAGCCTGATCAGCCCACAGCGGGACGCGGGATACGTCGAGGATCTCGGCATCTCGTGGCTGTCGCTGCAACCGCACGTCCTCTGGATGGCGATCGAACCGGAACCGGGCGTCTATGACTGGTCGAACCTCGATGAAGAGGTTCGCGCTCTCCAGGCGTTCGGACTCGACATTACGATGGTCCTTTCCCCTCTCATCAACGCGTTCGGCGACTCTCGCCAGGAGGTCATCGACGTCATCGCTCAGTACCCGTCGTTCATCCACTTCATGCGCCAGGGGGTCGGAAAGGACTACCGGCTCCACCCGCAAGGCGAGACGCTACCGTTCTGGCGAGAGTTCGTCCGGACCGCCGTCGATCGCTACGACGGCGACGGCGCGAACGACATGCCCGGACTCCGCTATCAAGTCCGCAGCTGGCACATCGTCGAGGAGTATCCGACGCCGTCGCTCTCCGATGAACGCGACTATGTCTTCCTGCTCCAAGAGGCGCACCGCATCATCAAGGAGGAGAGTCCGCAAGCACGCGTGATCCTCGCCGGGCTCGCTGGGAACTACGCGCACTGGTTTGCGTTCATGGATGGATTCATCGACGACGCCTCGGCCGGCGTCGTCGACGGCGTGCTGATGACGCTCGAGGAGATGAACGAAAGCCCACTCTGGTCCTTCCGGAAGGCTCGCTACGAGTGGCTGGTCGAGAACGCGTTCGAGAGCTTCGACGTGATGGACCTTCACGCCTACGTCCCGATCGAGTCCTTCCTTGAGGGTGAGATCGCATACCTGAATAACCTGATGTCCCGCTTCGGCGAGCCGAAGCCGATCTGGATCATCGAGGGCGGAGGGCCGCACAAGAACTACGTCGGCTATCCGGCCGTCAACTCGCCCGCCGACGCATACTTCGGGTGGGGAACCTTCAAGGAGAACGCCGAATTCGTCGTCAAGCTCCACGCAATCAGCGCCGCAATGGGCGTCGAGCGCCAGCACTGGGGCCTCGGCGGCGTGAAGAGCGAGAACGCATACTGGGACGGTCCGTGGTGCGGGATGGGGCTTCTCGATTGGGCCGACGATCATCGGAAGCCCTCGTACTACACGTTTAAGCTGATGATCGAGCTACTCGATGGGTTCACGTCGTGTGAGGACGAAAGCATCGAAGGCCTTCGCGCTTTCCGGTTCACGGTCAACGGCGATTCGGTTTTTGTCCTCTGGAACGAGACCGAAACGGAGACGGCGGCCGACATCTCATCGATCCTCGGCGCGGGGGAGGTCCTCGTCACGCGAATCGTCACCGAACTCGATGGATTGAAGATGCCGATCGCCACGCCACCTGCTGTGCATTCATCCTCCGCACTTCCCCTGAGCCTGACACCCGTCTTCGTCACGCGCCGCTAGACGCGGCGTTGCCTCCTCGGAGGCCGAAGCCGATAATGGCCTCGACGCGCCGAGTCAAAGGAGCCGCATGAGAAGCCGCATTTACACCTTCGAAGCAGACGGAATCGTGGTTCATTGGGACTACCATCGCTGCATTCATTTCGAGGCCTGCGTCCGTGCCCTGCCGGACGTCTTCGAACGAAACAAGCGTCCCTGGGTGACGCCGGCCCGCGGATCCGTCGACGCTGTCGCGGCAGCCTGCGAGGCCTGTCCAACCGGGGCCCTGCACTACGAGCGGAGGGACACGGGTTCGCCGGAAAAGACACCCGAGAAGAACGAGATCACGGTCTCTTCAGATGGCCCCCTCTACGTGAAAGGCGACGTCCGCGTAACGGACGCTGATGGGAAGACGATTCTCAAGGACACACGCGTTGCCCTCTGCCGATGCGGTCACTCGCGGAACAAGCCCCTGTGCGACGGGAGCCACGAGAAGGCCGAATTCAAAGCCAGAGGCGCGTTGACCGAAGCGCAGGTCACGGCCAATGCGACAGACGTCCCCGACGGCGGGAAACTCGAAATCCGCGCGGTCGATCCGGGCCCACTGACAATCAAGGGTGCGGCGACCATCCGAGGCGAGGGTGCAAGCGACTGCTGCGTCGTTCGCCTCGGCGCCCTCTGCTGCTGCGGCAAGTCGAAGAACAAGCCGTTCTGCGATGGGAGCCACGCAGAGGACTGATCGTGCAGCAGCCGAAGCGCGTCCACATCCCCCTCACGACCATCGGGCGACGCATCGACCTTCGCGATCGGACCAACGCAGGCATTGCAGCGCTGTCACTCTGTGTAGTTGCTGCAGGCGCGCTTCTACATCTCGGTCGGGGGAGCGGGATGGGCTCAAGTCTGATGACCGGACTCGCCTGGGGTGGCTCTGCGTTTCTGTCCTGGGCCGTCGCCCGCGAGACCGATCCGGATCGATGGCTCTCGGCCTTCTTCGCCGCGGGCGGGGCGCTTGCCGGCGTCATCCTCCTCGGGAACCCTCACTTTCTGTTGTTGCTCTGGATCCTGCTCGCCCTGCGATACGTCAACCGAACCACCGGCCTAGCGCCGGGAGTCCTGGACTGGATCGGCATGTGCGGAATCCTACTCTGGCTGGGATTCTCGACCCACTGGACGATCCCGCTTCTCGCCTTCCTGACCGTCTTCTTCGCCGGTCTGCGCCGCCTGCCCTCAGCTCTCCGAATCGGACTCCCGCTCCTCCTGCTTGCCGCGACCGTCACCTACGGACTCCTGCAAGCCTGGCACTTCACAATCCCCGCGCTGAACAACGCCGAGATCCTTGTGATAGCGGGAGTCCCTCTCGCCGTCCTTCCGGTCATCGTTTCGTATCGGAGAACCTCGAGTGTCGGCGATCAAACAGGCACACCGCTGACGGCATATCGGCTTCAGTGGGCGATTGCGTGGGCGGTCGTCGCGGCACTCGTGCTGACACTCTCGGGAACGGCGAAAGTCGCCGACATCGCCCCTCTCTGGAGTGCTCTGGCTGGAAGTGCCCTCGGGTGGGCGCTGAATGCAGTGTCGCGCCGGACTCGCCACTCCTCGTCTCCGTGACCCGAACAGGAGTCGCCTTGGCAACTCTTGTGTAGGGTCCCTGGGAACCAGCAGGGCTACGTCATCCCCCAGCCGAATCGGATTGACCAGCGGCTGAATAGCTCATTCACTCCTGCCAACCGCAAACCGTCAGCTCTGCGACGTCGTAGACGCCAGGCCACTCCTCGTGAATCGGTCGGGCCACCGATGTCGCGCGACTACGTCCCCGAAGGAGGCGGCGGGTACTTGTACTCGATGAACTGGCGGATCCCAGCCAGGATCGCTTCGGCGATCTTCGCTTGGTACTCAGGATCGACGAGCTTGGCCCGCTCCTCCGGATTCGTCAGGTAGCCGGTCTCCACAGAGACGGCCGGCATTGCCGTCCGCTGGAGGTACGACTCCTGCATCCGTGTGCCCCGGTCGCGGGCGCCGGTTGCTTGCACCACGTTGTCCTGGATCAGCTCGGCGAGCACCCAACTGTCATCGTCGGCCGGGCGGGTGTTGTCGACGATTGTCTCAATCCCATCCGGATCTGGGCCCGTGTACGAGTTGACGTGGATCGTCACGTAAAGAACCGCCTCGGCCGCCTCGGCCTGCTCGATCCTGTCTTCCAGAGAGATGAAAATGTCGAGCGAGCGGATCAGCACCGGATCCAGATTTGGCTCGGCGACCGCCATGTCACGCAGGAGCTTCGCGATCTCCAAGTTGATGTCCTTCTCGAAGACGTCGTCCGCGGCTGCGCCTGGATCGCGGCCGCCGTGACCGGCGTCAATCGCGATCGTGTAGATCGGTGCAGGCTCCACGGGTTCGGATCGATTGAGGGTCAGAACGAGGACCACGGCCACAGCCATGACCACGACAACGGCAATCGCGACGATTCCTCGCTTGGTCATGACGTGAGAATACACCAATCCCTGTGGGTGTCCCAACGACAGCCGTCCGCCCCATGCAGGGGGCCAAAGAAGCTTGCTTCTCGATCCGTGCGCGTTCGCGTAGGATGCGGCGGAACAGAGGAGGAACCGTGTCAGGAGCCATCGGGTTCGGTCTGCTTCTGTCGGCGTTGGCCGGCCTATCAACCCTCATCGGCGGTGCCTTCGGCCTCATTTCGAAGCGACCCGGACCGCGGTTCATGGCGCTCACGCTCGGCTTCTCGGCCGGCGTGATGATCCACGTCTCGTACGTCGAGCTGTTGCAGGCCGGTGTCGAGTCGATCGGTTTCGCTCCCGCCCACATCGCGTTCTTCATCGGGATAGCGGCCATGTTCCTCATCGACGCGCTGATTCCGCACGACTACTTCGACAGCCACGATCACCCGGGAGGAGACGAGCACTCGGGTGCGCTGATGAAGACCGGTCTCTTCGTCGCCCTTGGGATCGGAATCCACAACTTCCCCGAGGGAATGGCGTCGTTCGTCGGCGCGCTACAGGACCCCTCCCTCGGGATCTCGATTGCCGTCGCGATCGGAATCCACAACATCCCCGAAGGCCTGGCCGTCGCAGCTCCCGTGTTCGCGGCGTCCGGGAGTCGGCGGAAAGCACTCCTCTGGACGTTCCTCTCCGGAATCGCTGAACCGCTCGGCGCGGGGGTCGCCGCGCTGATCCTGCTTCCGTTCCTGTCGAACGCCGTCCTCGGCTACGTCCTCGCCTCGGTCGCCGGGGTAATGGTCTTCATCTCACTCGACGAATTGATCCCGGTCTCCCGCTCGTACGGCAAGGAGCATCTCTCGATCCTCGGCATCGCGATCGGGATGATGGTCATGGCCCTGAGCCTGTGGTGGCTAGGATGACACAGCGGCTCAACTGCAGATCCAGCGCGAGAACGTCGAAAGCGTTCTCGTAAGCTACTCACGCCTTCGTGGTGAGCAGCCCGGGTAGCTAATCGCGTCTCCCCAGCCCGTGACCTCCTTCAAGAAGCCAGGAACGGCGAGCAGACCGGCTCGCCATAGGAAGGCCCGATCGCGTTCGGGGATCTGACGAAGAGACAGCCATTGAAGATCGATGAGGATCGGTGAATCGGGCTCCACCTCAGGGTCGTGCCCCAACATCGGCTGTTGGTCGCTGATGTCTACGAGGTAGGTGTAGGTCTCAACCTCTTCTTGAGCATCGAAGGCGTGGACCGTCCGGCGCACGACCCGGCCATCGACGCGCGCTTCTTCATGCAACTCGCGGAGCACACCCTCTTCAGGGATCTCGCCATCTTCGAGGGCGCCGCCAGGGAGACACCAGTAGGTCTGCCCCCTCTCTTGGTGCTTCGCCATGAGAATCCGTCCGTGACGGCAGACAAGGGCCTGCACTCTGGGAGCAATGCGATGTTGGAGGTTTTCGCGAGCCATGTTCGCAGGATACCCTGCGGGAGGACGATCAGGAAAGGAGACCGCGCACGCATGAAGATCGAGTGTTTGATCGAAGCAATCGAAGCCGCGCGCCAGAACTGGGATTACGCCATCAACTTGGTTCCGGTGGACAAGAGAGAATGGAAGGCATCACCCGACGCGTGGTCCCTTAAGGACATCATTGCCCACGTCGCATGGCACGATAACCAGATGATTGAGCTCGCAGAGACGAAGGACCTCATCGGCTCACCGTGGTGGGATCTGTCGACCGACGAGCGAAACGACAAGATCTACGAGCAGTACAAGGACATGCCGATCGCTGAGGTCCTCGCATTCGCCGAGGACGCTTACCCGCGAATGATGGCCGCCCTCAGGACGCTTTCCGACGAGGACGTGAATGACCCCACACGATTCACCGACATGCCCGAAGACTGGATCCCCTGGCGAATGCTTGCCAACAATACGTACGAACACTACATCCGTCACATAGGCCAGATTCGCGCCTTTGGCAGAGCGGCGGATGCAGCCTAGGCGAGCATCCACACTGGGGGGAATCGTCCACTGCCCTTCGCAGATGCCTGATTTCCCAAGCGCTTCTCGAAGCGAAGAGCCCAACGCCTACGAACATTATCTGCGCCAGATCGGTCAGGTCCGAGCCATCGCACGGGCAGTGAGGGAATATCGGCAGCTAGCTTTCCGGTGGTTGGTAGTACGTCGTCAGCACCGTGCAGTGCGCGGTTCGAACGACCTTCTCGGTGACCGTACCGAAGAGTCGGTGCCGCCATCCCGTCGCACCGTGCTTCGCCATCACGATCAGGTCGACACCCTCCTCCTCGGCGACCCGCACGATCTCGTGACCCGCCTCGCCGTGCGTCACAAGCGTTCGCACGGGAACGCTCTCCGGAGCCTTCTTTCGTCGCTCATCGAGGTAGCGCTCGGCGCTATCGGTCAGCTCCCGCTGGTAGGCAGCCACGTCGAACGTCGAGATCCCGGCCGGCGTGTCGAGTGCCGGGATCGCGCCAACCACGTGCATCAGGATCAGCTCGGCCGAGAACTTCGCCGCGAACTCCCCAGCCACAGTGATCGCCTTGCACGCAGGCTCGCTGAAGTCGGTCGGACAGAGAATCCTCTTGAACGGTAGCATGGGAACCTCCTCTCACTTCCCTCGTCCCATCACTCTAAGCTGAGCCTTGGGAACAGACAAGAGTAGATCGTGAGTTCGTCGTGAAGGGCAGAGAGGATGGATGGTCCGCGGTGCGCGGTCCGTGATTCGTGGTTGGGGGCACGTGGCCTGTTGGTCTCCGCTGCAATCTCTACGCCTCTGCGAGAGGCCGTCTTTCGCTTTCTTCACTCGCTGTCTCCCGTTACACTCTCGCGACGAAGAACGGACGCAGTCCGTTCTTCACACTATCTACCACACAAAGGAGGGACGGCACATGGCAGCGCAAGGCGTAACACCTCAGAGCGAGGATTACTCACGCTGGTATTCAGACGTCGTCAGAATGGCCGATCTTGCAGAGAACGCCCCCGTGCGCGGCTGCATGATCATCAAGCCCTACGGCTACGAGCTGTGGGAGAACATCAAGTCTGCCCTGGACAGCCGCTTCAAGGCGACCGGGCACAGGAACGCCTACTTCCCGCTGTTCA
>Ga0272441_10001692_pt1 | contig 46510 bp, 44 predicted proteins | sample SSMProp6N_FD_193582 | JGI IMG/M metagenome (GOLD analysis project Ga0272441, IMG submission 193582) | Marine sediment archaeal communities from Little Sippewissett salt marsh, Falmouth, MA, United States - SSM-Prop-6N | ecosystem: Environmental > Aquatic > Marine > Wetlands > Sediment ... | reverse complement strand
AAGCCTCATTCTGCAAGATCGCTATTGCTTCACCGATGCGTCGCCGTCTACGCTTCTATTCCGAACAAACATCGCGGATACCGTCATGCATTCCATTCAGCCGGAGCCACGAACGGCCACACTGACGTTGAGCGATTGCGGCGTTGGACTCACCCAGGATTGGTACACAGAGATCCGCGGAGCGATCCTGGCGAATCCAGAGAACGAACCGTTGCCCAGCGATCTTGATGATCCGAGATTGGTGGATCTGGAGGGAGATGGGCACCCAGGTATGACAATTCAGGCGTCAATTCTCGGCCTGTTCACGGGTGAAGGATACGCGGTGCAGCGTTACCGCTACCGGCTGACAGGAACTGTCGTGGATGCAGATACCATCATCGGGCTCATCGACTGGACGTCGGAGCAAACAGTGCTAGCCGCAACCAACCCTCTGTTCATGGAGACGTTCTCGGATGACACCGATCCAGATCCCGCAAAACATCAGTTCGTCATGATCCGTGTTGATGAGAGTTGGACTTGCGAAACCCTTCGAGAGAAACTGCCAACCTTGCTGAATCTGCTCAACCTGTAGCGAGCGCAATCAGAGTCCCTGCCAGTCCAGTGACACCAAGTACCCATCGACACTCCCTCTCCCGCGTGTCTCGAATGATCCAGAGCAGCACGCACCTCTACACAAGCGCATTTGAGGCGTTGCTCGTTGCGCCAAGCAGACCTCCCGTGTACCGTGTTCGAGTACGTGGAGGTGTCAGATGGGAATTCTCGAAGGGAAGAAGGGACTCATTTTCGGTGTCGCCAACGAGCGGAGCATCGCCTGGCACATTGCACAACACGCAGTAGAACAAGGGGCGGAGTGTGGTTTCTCGTTCTTGCCAGGAGAGAAGATGGAAGCACGCGTCCGCAAGACATTGAGCAGAGGCGGGATGGAAGGCGCTTGGACGTTTCCTTGCGACGTCAGCTCTGATGAGGATCTCGACCGCTTGTTTGGCGCAGTGAAGGCCCACTTCGGCTCTCTCGATTTCGTCGTTCATTCGATTGCCTATGCTGATCGCGACTACTTGAAACCGGGCACGTTTGCGGCTACACCGCGATCCGTGTTCTCACAGGCGCTGGATATCTCCGCCTACACGCTTATTGCCATCGCTGGCCGAGCAGCTCCGCTGATGCCTGATGGAGGATCGATCCTTGCACTCAGCTATTACGGAGCCGAGAAGGCAGCGGCCGGTTACAACGTGATGGGTGTCGCCAAATCGGCCCTTGAGTCAACGTCTAGATACTTGGCAGCCGAGCTTGGCGAACAAGGCATCCGCGTCAATTGCCTGTCCGCCGGCCCGTGCCGCACACTGTCCGCGATGGCCGTCGGCGGCATCGACGTCATCCTCAAGAAGGTAGAGAGCGCGGCTCCGCTGAGGCGGAACATTGAGACCGCTGAAGTGGGGAAGGCTGCCGCGTACCTGCTGTCGGACCTGTCATCCGGCGTAACGGGGGAAACGCATCACGTCGACGCGGGCTACAACGCAATCGTTACCTAGCCGAGTCACGCAATCCGGGGAGCACTGAGCCTCAATTATTGTTCTTCAACCAAGAAGGCGGAGTTGGTGTCGAACGTACGCCTGGTTTTGGACCCTCAATGGATGGCTCTCTCATACTTCGAATCACCTAGACAGCCTCTCGCTCGTACACCTGGTTCCCGGGATGACGGCACATCAAGTATTGCAGCCGCAAGATTTGTCCTGTTGACCTATGTGAGCTAGTCTGTTTGAATGATTTGCGTTCAGCCAAGGGAGGCCACAATGCCCGTGTCTTGCCGATTCATTATAGCGACGCTCTCAATCGGTGTTCTTTTGACTTGCCTCACGACGCCTCTTCAAGCCAACGGCATCACCATCGAGGTTGCACCCGGCGAATCCATTCAATCGGCTCTTCAGCGTGCAGAAGACGGGGATACTGTGCAACTTCTGCCTGGCGTTCATTCCCAGAACCTACGTATTGCGAGCAGTGTCAGTCTGATCGGCGATCCACTCCAACCAGAAACCGTCATCCTGGAGGCCCGGATGGCCGGACCGGTCATCATGCTTCAGGGATCGGATGCCGAACAGGAGGTCTTGATTGAAGGAATGACCATTCGCGGCGCTTCGGGCTATACGCCAGACGGCATTCTTGATTTAACACCCGCATCCGTGCATCTCTCGGCATTGATCATCGAGGACTGTCAAGCCAATGGGATCACAGTCGCTGGGGGCGGGGAAACGTCGATCACCGATTGCTCCATTCGCGCAAATGGTCGGATTGGAATCGATGTTCAAGACGAAGCATCCCTCGTCAGTGGGACACGAAATGAGTTCCACGGGAATGGTGCCGATCTTGGCGGATACGCGCCGCCAACTCTGAGAGTGCCGTTGGCTCCGCAGACCACGTCCCGTACGATTCAAGTCCCCCAACACTATGCGTCGCTACAAGCAGCTGTCGATGCCGCGCCTGAAGGAGGAACAATCCGTATTGACGCCGGTGAATACACGACCGGCCTGACATTGTGGAAAGACGTCTCCATCGTTGGACAGGGAGAGGCCGAGACAACACTTGCTCCCGCCCGCGCAGACATGCTGGCTCTATCCATTCTTGCGACGACACGCTCTGTGGCACTGCAAAACCTCGCGTTGAGGGTAACAGAGAGGAAGCCGATCACAACCTTCGGACTGGTGAGTCTAGAGAACGTTGCCGTCATCGGGCAGCACACGATCAATCAAGATCCTATCTTCAGGATCGAGGGCGGCCAGTTTACCGCACAAGGATGCCACTTCGAGGAGATCGGCGGTGTAGCGATTCAAACTCAAGCAGGCTCGTCATTGACCATCGCGGAGTGCTCTTTCTTCGGGAACCATCGGGACATCACGATTGAGGGGACATCGAACGCCACGATCAGGGATTCGCGGTTCGCGAACACACGAGAGGGCTCGGTTCAGATCTGCGACTCGTCATTCCTTGTCGAGGAATGCACGTTTGAGGCATGCATGCACGACTTCGAGATCGCCAACAGCACAGGATTGCTTCGCGGCGTGGAATCCAGCGGCGCAACGCATAACGGCATCGAGCTCTACTTGGGTGCCAACGTTACGTTGGAAGCATGCACACTCACACGCAGCGCGGGCTACAATCTCTGGATATCCGGTGATGCAATCGCGGATCTGTCATTATGCCAGTTGACCCAGGGTGCGTTCGGGGGAATGGCCGCTTCGGAGTTTTCCGCCTTCACCATTATCGACTCTGACTTGTCTCAGAACCATGGAGCAGGCCTCATTATCGCAGGACAGGCACGGGGCGAAGTCTCATCCTCCGTTGTCCAGGGGAATGGAACCAGTCCCGTCGTATCAGCCGTTGGCAACGAGTTGGTGACCGGGGGAATCGTGGTTAGCGTGAGCAGCCACCTTGTCCTTCGCTCAGTCGACATCTTGCACAACAGCCGAGATGGAGTCTACGTCGATCCCGTGGATCCGTTCTACGATGAGGCGCTGTCTTTAACCCATCCGATGCCCGCCTGCCCGGTCATCGAAATGATCGATTGCAGAATAGAAGGCAACACGGAAACGGGAGTGTCCGTCTTCGAGGCGGGGACGCTCACGCTCACGCATTGCACGATCTCTTCCAATGGCTCGTTCGGGGTCTATCTTGAGGGATTGGTCTGCGGGTTTGGAGGATGGGAGCAGCCCTTTGAGTACAACTGTACCCTCTCCGAAGACATCCAGGCCCTGCTGGAAAACTGCACATTGAAGGACAATCCCCTCGTCGGGCTCATGCTTGAAGGGAGCGCCCGTGCGGCCATCTCTGAATCGTCGATTTCGCGAAACGGTATCGGTATCCTCATGAATCTGGATGCGACCTTGGATCTCACGTTGAATGAGATTGTGGACAACGAGGAGTTCGGCGTCTACTTCTACTCAGAGCAGTGCGAGGGCGGCATCTGCCTGTCCCCGCCCAAGCGGGATCACTTGACGGGATACGGCAACGTCATTCCAGGGCCGCTGGATGAGAGAGGCAATGGACTCGGCGCCTTCACTTCGGATGACATCGACTACCTGCTTGCTCCCAGCAGGTCTGGGAAGTAGAAGTGAGCGGGGCGGGATCGGAGATGATCCCGGCCCGCCAGCTGTTCTATTCGTAGCGCAATGCGTCGACCACAGGGAGTTTTGAGGCCCGTCGGGCCGGCCACAGCCCAGCAAATGCTCCCAAGGCAAACGATCCCGCCAGCGTATAGATAATGAGAGGGACGCTCGCCACAACGACCATGTCAATGCTGAAGAACTTCCCAATCAGCGAAGACGCAAAGAAGCTGAGTGCTAAGCCAAGTACTGTACCTACGATCCCTCCCACAAGCCCCATCAATCCAGATTCGATCAGGAAGATCGTCCAGACGTGGCTGTTCTTCGCTCCGACCGCTTTCATCACGCCGATCTCTTTCGTCCGCTCGAGAACCGACGTGAACATCGTATTCATCACGCCAACGCCCCCGACAAGAAGAGAAATCCCTGCGATGCCAGCCAAGAATGCGCTGATCGTGGATGTCATGGTTCCAATCGCTTCGGAGATGTCTGTGTAAGTCACCGCTGAGATCTCAGAACCTCGATCATTCAGCGCCTTCTCAACGCGATCCGCAACGTCATCCACATCGAAATCTTCTTCAGTGCGAACCAGTGTCACGAGCACGTCATCAGCTGGTCCCCAGAGCAGATCCATCGTCTCGTACGGCACGCTGATGGTGTCCCCATCAGAACCGCCGCTGAACTGCATGCCGAACCCCCGACCACCGTCCGGATCTTCTTCTTCCTCTGGAGGGGCCATGATCCCGATAATTGTGAGATCTAGTTCATTGTCACCGTCTCCGGCGACCAGAATTGTATCGCCAACATCCACGCCAAGGCGTTGTGAAATCTCGAAGTCGAGAACCGCCACATCAACGTCTCCAGCTTCGAATAGACGTCCGCCAGGAAGAACCTCCATCTCACCGGTGAAGGATTTGAACTCTGTCATCAACTCTGGCGATAGTCCTGAGACGGGAAGAAATCCTTGGAGGACTTCGCCTTCATCGTTAGGCTGTCCTTGAACAAACCCTGTGCGCTCACGTATCGCCGCAGCAACCTTGACGCCTTCGATGGATCGAAGAAGCTCCAGATCCAAGGCAAACTCCTCTGCGCCGCCACCCGTGTGAGCACCCGGGCCAAACGTACTCTCATCCATGACGACAAATGTATCGACCCCAAAGACGCCGGAGACTTGTTCCTTGATCGTCTTATCAAACCCCAGGCCGATTGAGATGAGAGCCACAACGGCAGTAATCCCGATGAACACGCCAATCACGGTCAGCCAGCTTCGCATCCTGCGATGGACGATACTCCGTAGCGCAAGACCAAAAAAATCGCTTAACTTACGCATAGGAATCACCTTCACTTGCCGAACCAACCACAGAAGGATCAGTATCTGATCCTTCTGTGTCGTGGTGGCCATCGGCCGCCACGCACCCGTCCCGAAGCCGGATGATTCGATCAGCAATCGCCGCTGCTTCTGGATCATGCGTGACGATGATGACTGTCTTCCCGTCCTTCGTGCTCAGCTGTTTCAGTAGCTCGAGAATTGACTGACCACTCTCAGTATCCAGGTTCCCCGTAGGCTCATCGGCTAGGATGATTTCCGGATCATTGGCCAAGGATCGAGCGACCGCCACACGCTGACGTTCTCCGCCAGATAGTTCGTTGGGCTTGTGCTTCATCCGATCAGAAAGCCCAACCCGTGTAAGTAGATCCTTCGCTTTGCGAATCCTTTCGGACTTACCAATTCCTTGGAAGATCATTGGCAATTCGACATTCTGCAGTGCACTCAGGGTCTGAACCAGATTGAACGTTTGAAAGACGAATCCAACCTTCTGTCCCCGGAAGGTCACCAATTGGCTCTCCTTCAGATCTTTCAGATCTGAGCCGTCAATCATGGCAATGCCTTCGGTTGGCACATCCAGTGCGCCGAGGATGTGCATCAACGTAGATTTCCCAGACCCCGACGGGCCCATGATAGCGACAACCTCGCCTTTGGCAATCTCCATATCCAATCCACGGAGTGCTCGAACCAAGGTCTTTCCTAACTTGTAGTCCTTGGTGACGCCCTTCATGCTCATCAGCGGCATAGCTTAGCCCTCGCCTTCAACGAAGGTGTACTCAACGAGCTCGATCGCGAAGGTTTCAATCCACTCGCCATCGCGAAGCTCTTCGGCTCGAATGAGCGGAGAAATGTAAACCGGATTCGTGAGCGCAACGGCAACGGTCATCCGAACGTCCGGCTCATCCCGATCGATGATCGTTCCCACGAAACACCAGATGCCCGCAATCTCGACGCTGATGATGTTGGTGAAGTCTGTGCTCGCGCCAAGAATCATGTCTTGTCCCTCCTGCAACCGATCAGGCTTATCCATCAGCGCGGAGAGAGACGAGAAGTCAGCGGCGTGTCCGGCGCCGGAGGAAACCGCCGTCGCACCGAAAATGAACCCAAACCCTGTGGCCAACTCATCCTCGTTGCCCGTTTGTTCGGTCACCATGCGGACGGTGTAGCGATTGTCTCCGTACGCCGTCACGACAAGCTCAAGAATTTGCGGTTCGCTCGTGTCTTCAGAGGTCACGGAGTAGCGCATCGTCGTCGTTCCCAATGGGAAAACATCGAGATCCGATTGGGCAAAAGCTCCGATTCCTGTCAGCAACAGTCCTAGTCCGGCAAGCAGTACGATGATTCGTTTCATAATTTCTCCTTCAACCATCCCTAGAATCGAGGATCACCGTAAGCCTGCACGATGAGGATCTCGTGGAGATGGATTGTCAATTGTCTGGGTGTTTTTCGGCTTCATCCAACAAAGCAGCTTCCAAAATCTCGATTCGATGCTCCAATTCCATGATCCGGCCAGCGTTTCGAGCGGCGGCATCCACAGCGGTCTCGGCTTGCGATACCGCCTCGTCGAGACGCGCCTGAGCTTGAATAGCTTGCTGGCGGAAGTTTCCACACCCCGCTAGCAGCAATCCAACAACGGCAACCAGCAAGCCGATCGAGAGCCCTCTTCGAAGACTCGTGCTCATCATGTGTCTCCTTCTCCATCAGCGGGATCGCAAGCTACCTCTTCCTGCCCCCGGAATTGACTCTGATAGAGGCGCTCGTAGGCACCTCGCTGCGCAATCAGTTCTTCGTGATGTCCCTGTTCAACAATCTTTCCGTCCTCAATCACAACGATCTTGTCGGCGTTACGAATCGTCGAGAGACGGTGCGCGATGACAAAGCTAGTCCGCCCCTTCATGAGCTCAAGCAGAGCTCTCTGAATCTGAACTTCGGTTCTCGTATCTACAGAGCTGGTGGCTTCATCAAGAACCAGAATGCGAGGATCAGCCAGGATGGCTCGCGCAATCGCTAGCAGCTGCCGCTGTCCCTCGGACAGATTGGAGCCGCGTTCAGACAGTTCGGTGTCATACCCGTGCGGGAGCTGCCTGATGAAGCGATCGGCGTTGGCCAGCTTGGCTGCTTCGATCACGTCTTTGTCGGACGCATCCAATCGTCCGTATCGAATGTTCTCCATAACGGATTCTGCAAATAGGAACGATTGTTGAAGTACGATCCCCAATTGCCGCCGCAGCGACTCCTTACGAACACTTCGTATGTTCTCTCCATCAATCCTGATGGTGCCGGCATCAATGTCATAGAAGCGTGTCAGCAGATTAACAATCGTTGTTTTGCCCGCACCTGTCGGCCCAACCAACGCAATCGTCTGGCCAGCATCTGCATGAAGGCTAACATTCTTCAGAACAGACACGTCTTCAACGTAACTGAAGTCGACGTTCTCGAACATCACGTCACCTTGGATCTGGTGCAGATCCACAGCATCGGCCGTGTCTTCAAGATCGGGCACCGTGTCCAGCACACCAAAGATGCGTTCTGCGCCAGCCAGTGCTGCTTGCACTTGGTTGTACAGATCGCCAAGTTGCCGCAGTGGCTGGGCAAATCGCCTCGAGTAGGTCACGAACGTGGCGATCAATCCAATGCTCACCCATCCTTTGATGGCCAGCCATCCTCCAAGCCCAGCCACGACAGCAACGTTGGCGTTGGACAAGACGCCCATCATCGGCATGATGAGAAGGGCGTACGTCATGGCGTGAATCCCCACGTCACGAACCGTAGCATTGGCAGCATCAAATTTGTCCAACACTCGATCTTCTTGCCCAAACGCCATCACGACGCGCTGTCCACTGTAGGTCTCCTCCAGCGATCCATTGAGGACGCCAAGATTCGATTGGTAGCTTCGGAATGCGCTTCGCGTCTTCTTCCCGATCAATGCGACCATCCCAATCATCACGGGCAGGAAGATCATCGAAGCCAGTGCAAGCCACGGACTGAGCAGGAACATCACGATAAGAATCCCGATCAGGGTGAGCAAGCCGGAGAACAGCTGCGTTACGTTCTGGCTCAGTACACGGCTGATGGCATCCATGTCGTTGGTCAATCGACTCATGAGTTCGCCGGATGACCGACCGTCGTGGAAAGCCAACGACAGCCGCTGAATGTGCGCAAACAGATCTCCACGCAACACACGCATCGCCTTCTGTGCCAGTGTGGCCACAAGGATGCCTTGCCCGGTATTGGCAACCCAGGCGATGCCGTAAGAGGCAAGCATGATGCCGACAATGCGGATCAAGATGGACAGGGCTTCCCGCGCCACCAGTTTGTCGATGGCCAGTCCCATCAGATAGGGACCCAACAAGGCCATGCTCGTTCCCAAGGTGGCCAGCACGAATACCGTAATCAGTGCGGCTCGGTGCGGCCGCAGGTAGCCCAGCAGCCGACGGGTTGTTCCCTTCACGTTCTTGGCCTTCTCGAACCGCATGCCGTGGCCGCGGCCTGGACGCATCAGATTTCTCGGACGTGAGGGAGGCACCGCCTGGGATCGATTGCCACTAGACATGGGCCACCTCCTTCGCCGAAGAGCTGCCATCGCCAGGCAACTCTCCCAATTGCGACTCGTAAATCTCGCGATAGATGGAGCTCGTCGACAGCAACTCAGCGTGCGTTCCCGTCGCTGCAATCCGTCCCTTGTCAAGAACGAGAATCTTGTCGGCAAGCAGCACCGTGCTAATCCTCTGCGCAACGATGAATCGAGTCGTCGAGGTCCTGGAATCAGAGATCAGTCGATCCAACGCATCTTGAAGCTTGACTTCGGTTTCGATGTCCACAGCGCTCGTTGAGTCATCGAGAATGAGTACGCGTGGCTTGACAAGTAAGGCGCGAGCAATGGCAATCCGTTGCCGCTGGCCTCCCGAAAGGGTGACTCCCCTCTGTCCGACTACGGTGTCATAGCCGTCTGGAAGCACGTCGATGAACTCCGAGGCCTGCGCCGCCTCGGCCGCAGCGCGAACATCGTCTTCCGAGGCACCAACGCGCCCGTAGGCGATGTTCTCGCGAATCGTCCCTCCGAATAACACGGCTTCCTGAAGCGCAATGCCCACGTTGGATCGCAAAGAATGAAGCGTCAGATCACGTAGATCGACATCGTCGAACGTGATCCGTCCGCGCGATACGTCGTAGAACCGGGGAATGAGATGAATCAGTGTCGATTTACCGGATCCGGTGGCACCAAGAATGGCAACCGTCTCGCCGGCTTCGGCAGTGAATGTTACATCAGATAGAACCGGTTCCGTGTCATCCTCACCGTATTCGAAGCCAACGGCCTCAAATGCGATCTTCCCGCTCGGGTTCTTGAGAACTCGTGCATTCGCCTTGTCACGAACCTTGGGCTCTGACTCCAAGACCTCGAGAATACGGCTGGCCGATGCGTCGGCTGCTGCAATAGGAGCCAGCATTCCCGCCAGCATCATCAGTGGGAATAGGGCAAACGTCAGGTAGTTAATCGAGGCAACGATCTTGCCGACGGTCATGGTCCCGGCCATCGTCGCCGTTCCGCCGTACCATATGATTCCGGCGACCCCCAGGTTGAGAATGAGTGTCATCGTAGGCATCAGAATGGCCACCAAGCGCATGACTTGGATGTTCTTCTCCATCAGTTCAACGTTGGATTTCTCGAATCGCTTCACTTCATGCCGCTCGCGAACGAATGCCTTGACCACGCGAACACCAGCCAGGTTCTCCTGCAGAACTGTGTTCAGCCGATCCAGCCGCTTCTGAACCCACAGGAACATGGGGCGAACCTTGAGAGCAAACCAGGTGACAAATATCAGGATAACGGGAATGAACGCCGCCATCATCAGCGCCAACTTGGGACTGGTAATAACCAAGAGCACCGACGCACCAATGGCCCAAACAGGAGCCCGCGTGAGGATGCGCAGGGACATCATCACGATCATCTGTGTCATGTGGACATCCGACGTCGACCGCGTAATCAGGTTGCCTGTCTTTAACTCGTCGAGGTTCCCAAACGAGAACGACTGCACTTTCCGAACCAACTCAGAGCGGATGTCATGCGAGAAGTTCTGAGCCACGCGGACAGACAGATAGTTGTTGCCCAGCGCGAACAGCGCCGACAGCAGGGCCGCTCCCAGCATGATCAACGCCGTCGACCAGATCACACGCATGTCTCTCGCGATAATTCCTTGGTCGATGATGCGCTGTGTCAATCGAGGAATCAGCAAGTCGGACGCCACCATGCCCAGCAGCAGAATCAGCGCAATGATGGCATAGAAGCGATACGGTTTGACAAATCGATAGAGCTTGAAGATAGATCTCATACGGACACCTCGGAAGAATTGTCGGTGTCCGCTGACACCTCGGAGGAACCCGCGGTATCCACAGATACATCGTCGTCTGGCAAGAACGGGTGTGCTTGACAAGGATGGGGCTGTTCGAGCGCGAAGTGAGTGTGCAGCTTGGTCAGAAGCCGCTTGAGCGTGGATTGCTCTTCGACCGTATAGATTGCGTTGAGCGCATCTTCCATTTCCTGAAACACTCGCTTCGCCTGAATACGAGTCTCTTTGGCCTTTCCGGTCAGATACACCCGCACGATCCGCTGATCCAATTCGTCACGTCTTCGCTCGATCCAACCGTCACGCTCCATGCGCTGAAGCATATTGGTCACAGACGCCGGACTGATATGCATGGAACGGGAGAGGTCACGTTGCGGCATCCCATCCCCATGCCACAGATGAATCAAGGCAAATCCCTGCCCTCGATGCAGTCCAATCTTGTGCATGTGTCCCTGCAAGCGGTGACCTGACATGCGACACACCTGCGCAAGCAATTGCCCTACCGTCATTTGTTGAGCTGACATTCGTTTCTCAGTCATTGGTTAGCCTTTCAACCTTCTGGTTCCTAATCGTTAGGGTGCTAACTATATACTCCGGCCTGCACATTGTCAATCAGACGGGAAGTCCCCGTGTCAGGAGAACGAGACAAGTAACACGGCGCCCGCAACAAGGGCAACACCGATGAGTGCACGGGGCGTTGGGCGTTCCTTGAGAAAGAGAACGCTGTAGATGAAGGCAAATAGCAGGGTCGCTCCGCGGATCGGTGAAATCACGCTCGCCGGAGCCAGATTCAAAGCATAGAGCCACAGTAGCCATCCCAAGAACGCTCCGCAGATGGCAGACAGTGCAACGAACAGGAAGCCGCGTCGCTCAACTCGTCGCGGGATGCGCAGCCTGAGAAGGGGCATTAGCGCCAGCATTCCCAAAGCGCCGGAAAGAGAGAACACGAGCAGCAATGTTTCGGGCGATAGCCCGCCTTGGAGTGCAAGCTTTGCCGGAACAGTTTCCGCAAACCCCCACAGAACTCCCGTGATCAGCGCAAATGCAGCGCCCAACCATGCCCTTGGTTTCTCTGATCGCTGGCCGCCGGTAAGGAAGATGGCCCCGCCGATCACGAGTCCGGCGGCAAGAACGACTCGCCACAGCAGCGGCTCGCCCAAGATGAGGATGGCGCCCAACACGCCCCACAGGGGCGCAGTGCTGGACAGCGTCGACGTTTGGTGAGCCGACGTTCGTTCCATGGCCAGTAGATAGAAAATGCCACCGAACGTGGAATCAAGAATCCCGGCACCGGCAGCAAGAAGGACCGGCCGCCAACCCGGGAACGCCAATCTGTGAGTCACGAGTCCGTAGACAACAACAAGGATCGAGACAAGCAACCAGCGAATCCACGTGTAGGTCACAAGATCCATGTACCGAACTCCCGGCTTGGCCGCCGTCATTCCAATGGCCCACGCGGCCGCGGCAGCAATGGCGAGAAGAATGGCAACGCTCGGCATGATGCTCTCCGTTCGATCCTGCGAACTGGATCAGCGAAGTGTACGAGGGCGCTGAGTGAACGGCAATCTTGGTTTTGCCCGATTGCCGGCTAGACTTATCAAAGATATGTCTCCTCACAGCATTGAAGTGATCGTGCTAGGAACCGCGCAGGACGGTGGCATTCCACAACTTGGCTGTAATTGCCCACATTGCCAAGCTGCTTGGGAGGACACATCGCTGCGCCGATTGGCTACGTCATTAGGCATCGTCGATCACGAAGCCACCGCGATTTGGCTCGTCGACGCAACGCCCGACATCCGCGAGCAAATGAACCTCCTTATGTTGAGCTATCCGGGGTATCGGCTTACTGGCATCCTGCTCACGCATGCCCACATCGGGCACTACCTTGGATTGACATCGCTTGGGCGGGAGAGCTGGAACACTTACGGTATGCCGGTTTGGGGAACGCAGCGGATGATTGGCTTCCTGCGAGCGAATCAACCGTGGCGGCAACTGATCGACTTAAACAACATCGCTCCGGCAATCCTCAAGCCTGGATCCCCAATTCAACTTGGTTCTAAAGCGACGGGTACGCCGATTCTTGTGCCGCATCGAGATGAGTTGTCGGATACCGTCGCCTTCAGCATCGCGGGGCCGAGGAAGAGACTGGTTTATTGCCCCGACATCGATCGTTGGGAAGGCCCCATCCTCAAAGCAATCGAGGAAGCCAATGTCGCGCTGCTTGATGGCACCTTCTATTCAGCAAACGAACTGCCAGATCGCGACATCTCGAAGATCCCCCATCCTTACATCGCCAATGCCATCAAGACGTTTGCGCAATGGGATACCGATATACGGTTTATCCATCTCAATCATTCCAACCCTCTCTTGAGCAATAGCGGCCTTGTAGAGCAGCTTGCCATGAATGGGCTCGCAGTCTCAGAACGAATGGACAGACATAGGCTGTAGGCGACAAGCGGAGGTCTCGATGATTGAGTATCCAGAGGCAGTAACGATCGCTCGGCAGATGAGAGAGCAATTGAGTGAAAAACCTATCGTAAGCGTTGCGATTGCAGACGATCACCCGAAGTTCATGTTCCTCAATGACGACATGTCTGCCTATCAAGCTCGCTTGCCCGGGCGCACCATCGTTGACGTGACTGCAAGAGGGAAGTGGATCTTCGCTCGACTTGATTCCGGCGACCTCTTCTTGTTGGGCGAAATGTTTGGCAAGATCCTCCTCGTTGCACCGGGAGCACGCTTGCCCAACAAGGCGCACGCAATCGTAGCGTTCGAATCAGGCGAAACGCTCGTTGTGACGATTCAGGCATGGGGAGGCTTTCAAGTTCTCGCACCAGATGAGCTGGGTAATCACCTCTATACGGGCAAGCAAGGCATTCCCATCCTGTCGGATGATTTCACCCCCTCTCGATTCAGTGAGATTCTTGATGAATCGGGCGAGTGGAGCCGCAAGCCGATCAAGGCATTCCTCGTCCACGAGGGCAATGTCGCCGGCATCGGCAATGGCATGCTGCAGGACGTTCTCTTCCGTGCACAGCTGAGCCCAAAGCGGAAGGTTCCAGGCATCACTCAACAAGAACGAGCTCGGCTGCATGGCGCATTGGTTGAGACCATGCAGTTGGCCATCGCTGCCGGCGGTCGAGATACAGAGAAAGACCTATTTGGAGCTCCAGGAGGCTACATCCCCCTGATGGATCGACGAACGGAAGGAACGCCCTGTATCGCATGCGGAACAACCATCGAGAAGATCTCCTACCTCGGAGGTTCCTGCTACATCTGCCCGTCCTGCCAAACGTGATTCGATCGAATGCTTAGTAGGGCGAAGTGCAAGCTGGCATAGCGAAAGGATGACGCCAAAAATGGGATCCCCTCGTCAACCGAGAAGGCACGGGCGATGTCCAGATCGTTGCGAGGGCACCAATCGGGGCTAATTTAATACTGCTGGAAGAAGGTCCAAATCTCAGTCGGACCATCGATATCACGATTCTTGGGCCCAGCAAGCACACGGGCAGCAAGTGAATCCAATTCGAATCCCGGTACGCTATGTCCGCCGCCTTTGATATGGTAGTAGACGACGTTGGCTCCGTCAGTTTCGCCATCAAAGCTGTAGGCAGTAACCGTCGACCGATCAAACCAGGCTCGATTGGCTAGCTTCTTGATCGTCGGCTCAGACGCTGCGCCATTGACGTCAATCCAGAACGCGACCGTCTCCGCAGTCGACATCACCCGCCCTCGCTGACACTTGCCATTCGCCACGCACCCACCAGCAAAAGGCATGATGCGATCCTCGCTCCCATTCATGATCAGCATGGGGATGGGGGAAACCGCTTGTCTGCATTCGCTCGGGTCAGGAAGATTGGCAATGATGGCTGCTGCTGCCGCGAAGACCTCGCTGGCTTCGAGCGCAAGCCGATACGTCATCATCCCGCCATTGGACGCGCCCGTTACAAAGACGTGCGAGGAATCGATGGCTGTCATGCCTGATACCTCGCCGATCAGTTCAAGGATGAATCCGACATCGTCTTCAGTCGTGGCGATAACGGCAGGATCGAGGTCCGTCCGGCAATCGTTCCAGTGATGGGCATCGTCATCGCCAGGATCAGCTCGCCCCTCGGGGAGCACAAGGACTATGCCATGTGTGTCAGCCAGCGCCTTCCAAGATCGACCATGCTCTTGATTCCATGTCTTGGCAGCACTCCCTCCACCACCATGAAGTACAAAGACAAGGGACATGGAATCAGGTCTGGGCGCAGGAACATACACACCGTACACGCGCTCAAGACCATTCCAGTCCAGGGTATGCCAGTTGATCTCTGTTGCCGGGACATCTGCCAGTGCTGCTGGAAGCTGCAGACACAACGACACAATAGCTGCAAGCAGTACAGCACAAAGCGCACTCCTGCACTTCGAAATCATGAAGCACCGCAGCACATTCTCGCCTCCCCTGTCACAGAGCCAGACTACCGGCAAGCTGCCCAAAACAGAAACCGGGAGGGCCGTGAGCCTAGCCCGCAGAAGGACGCACCAACGGCCAGATTGTCAGATCTGTTCCGGGAACAGTAGATGGATCTATCGCCTCGAATCCAAGATGCTGATAGAAGGCAAGAAGATCTCTCTCAGTCGTCTCAGCGTAGCAGGCGATTCCATCACGATCGAGGCGGCTCAGCATCCCACCTACAAGCCGTGTGGCATGGCCACGATGTTGATATTCAGGATCGATGGCAAGAATGCTGAGGAACATGTAGCGATCGCGCACATGTCGCTCACGCAGCTGGTCGTTGTGCTTGCCAACGCGAGTCATCCGAGCGACTGCATCGTTGCCAACAGTGCGTTGGAGTCGGATTCCGCCAGCCCGGATCTGTCCCCACATCGTCATATGTGCTTGCGAAGAAGGGAGCCACACAGCGATACCCTCCAGATCCGAGGACGTCACATGAACCTCTCCCCTGAGAAGTCCGTAGCGAATCCGCATCTCGAAGAGTGCGACAGAATCACTCTCCCTCTGGGGCTCGCCTGGGAAGAAATGCTTGATGTGTGGGGCATCGCTGAATGCGCGTGCGCACATTCGCGCTGCCAGGGCAAGGCTGCTTCTGCGAAGAATCACCGGCTCAGTGCCTGTCATAGGTTCTATGATACACAATCACCGCCTTCTTGCCCCTCTATAAAGCAACCTCTCCAATCCAAGAATACGACACTCGATCGCAAACTCACTCCTCCTGCCCATCGGACTCTGTCATGTCTTCGCAACCTAATGATCATCGCAGGGACCGGCCGAATTGACGTTCGTTCTACGAAATTCGAAACCGGAGGTTGACATGATTCGAAGTAGAGTGTACTCTCCAATCATTGGGTTTGCCAACTAATGGCATCGCCAACTAAGGAGATGGTTATGTCACTCTCAGAAAAGCAGTGCATACAATTGAACCAATCGGTCTTCAGCCTGGCGAATGCGTACCGCTCGCAGATGGCACGCGAAGGGTTAATTGAGCAAACCGGGCTCACTCTCCCTGATCGATCGACACTCATGGTTCTCGGACAGTCCGATAGGACCACAGTTCGTGATCTCTCGAAACGCATGGACATCAATCCCGGGACAATCTCAGTCTACGTTCAACGACTCGTCGAACGTGGACTAGCTGAGCGCGTCCAAGACGAGAAAGATCGAAGAACATGGTGGCTCTCACTAACTGAAACGGGAAAGGGCGCCTATCGAGACACGATCGATCGGGCAGCCCAGTACACCCGAGGCTTTCTCAAACCACTGACTACGGAAGAACAATACACCTTGCACGGATTGATGCTGAGGGTGGCCGAGGGATTGGGGTACACATGGTAGCTGAGAAAGGCTCGAAACTGCAGATCGGCGTTCCCCGCTCGATCCTCCACTACGAGTTCGGCGAGACCCTCGTGCAATTCCTCACTCTACTCGGTGTTAACGTTGTTCTTTCCCCACCGACGAACCAGGAAATCTTCCAGGCTGGCAAGCGCGTAGTGATCGATGAACTTTGCTTCCCAATCAAGATTTTCGCTGGTCACGTTGCCTATCTCACGAACCGAGACGTCGACAAAATTCTTGTACCCGTCATAGTCGGTCACGAGAACAATCGCATGTTCCCGTGCCATCCGCGGTCACGCTTGGCCGATATCGTCTGCGCCCTCGGGATTTGCAAAGCGGATCGACTTCTTACACCTGCTTTTCGATTCAACCGAGATGGCTTGACACTGGGGGGATTCCGGGAGCTCGCCCACCTGCTCGCCTTCAGCGAGGACGAGTGCGATCGCGCGTTCAAGGCGATCAGCTCGTGTGCGCCAAACGAATCTCACACCATTGTCACGTCGGGCAATACGCTGACCATCGGAATCGTAGGACGCCCCTACGTCGTCCAAGACAAATGGGCCAACAACCACGTTATCCAGCGGCTGGAGGCCGTCGGTTGCCAGGTCGTAACTGAGGACGATGCCAAGCCGATTGGCTACGCGCCAGAGGAAACGGGACTTCATTTTGCCCTCGCGGCTCGGACTGTCACGTTGACAAGGATGTGGGATAGTACGTCCGAGATCGATGGAATCGTCTTCCTTCTTCCATTCAATTGTGGCCCAGACGGAGATATCGCTCGATATCTCAATCGAATGATCAAGACGCCAATGCTAACCCTTGTTCTTGATGAGCTACAAAGCAGCGCGGGATTGATCACGCGGATTGAGGCGTTCGTCGATCTACTGAATCGATCGTGTGCTGTTGTAGGGGGTCGATCCTCATGAAACACTTCACGTTCTCTTGGGGAAATAACTACATTGCGATCCGAGGGCTGCTGCGCGCAATCGGACACGAGCTTTCAACGCCACCAAAGATAAACTCTGCGGTAGCAGAACGAGGTATCGCGCTTGCCCACCCATTTCTTTGCTTCTCCGGCAAGCTTGTGTTGGGACAAATCGCCGCGCAACTAGAGCAGGGAGATCGTCGATTTGCATTCATGTCATCGCTTGGCCCGGAGGCATGCCGGTGCGCCGATACGTGTGACTATTTGCAGTCGCTGTTCTCGAATTACTCCGGCTTGTCCTCACACCGCCTCGGCGGCGGGACACTCGGTGGGACGTTGGCCAATCTACGATCACACTTCGGACCTCAGATTCGCAAGACGGACTGCATGAGAGCCTATGCCTCTTTCCTGGGCAAGATCGATCTGCTACACAAGGTCGAGAAACGCTGCACCGCACTGCGATGCCTGTCTTCAACACCCAAACAGGTCCGGGAGCTAGAGAAAGCGGCGCTCGATCGCATCGACAACGCGTCCAATCCAGTCGCGTTGTGGAGAGTCTCGCGCTGGTTCGATCGCAAGGCAGGTTCACTTCCTCTGCGTGAGGAGTCCCCATCCCTACGGGTCGGTGTCATCGGAGGCGAGCATATCTTGAGTGAACTCGACTCAATCATGGCAGTGATTAAGGGAATTGCCGAACGCGGTATTCTCCTCGAATGGAGAAGCGGATTCCGTCTGCTCGTACGCGCTTCGCAAAGCTCGCTTAAGCCGGTGAAGGAGAAGTGTCGAGGATACCTGAATAATGCGCTATCTACCTCAGAAGTTTTTTCGTGTGCCCACGCATTGGAATTCATCGAAGAGGGCTACGACGGTCTGCTGCATATCTATGCCTTTGGCTGCATGCCACAGACGTCGGTGAAACCCATCTTGCAGCGAGTCGCTCAGGATGCAGGAGTTCCGCTACTGTCGCTGTCGATCGGTGATCGATTCGCTGAGGAGGGTCTAGAGAACCGCCTTGAGGCGTTCACGGATCTGTTGCAGGCAAGGAGAAACAAAGGAGTCCCCGAGTGAACAACAAAGTCTGGATAGGAATTGATGTCGGATCCATCACCTGCAAGGTCGTTGTCATCGACGAGGAAGAGAAGATTCTCGCTGCAACGTACCGGCGAACCCGTGGACGGGTCATTGACTCGGTGAAGGAGGGCCTCGACGCAGTAGCGAAAGCATTGGAGGGCCGCTCGATAGCTGGTTGTGCTGCAACAGGCAGTGCTCGCCGTTTTGTTGGCGTGCTCGTAGGAGCCGATGTGGTCAAGAACGAGATCACAGCTCACGCTCGCGCAGCCATCTCTCTGAACCCCGACGTTCGAACGCTGATCGAACTCGGCGGCGAAGACTCGAAGATTGTACTCTTGAGAGACGGTGTTCCGATCGACTTCGCGATGAACACCGTTTGCGCTGCTGGGACTGGCGCGTTTCTCGATCAGCTAGCGAGTCGCCTCGATATCCCGGTCGAAGACCTTGGAAACCTTGCAATGGCATCGACACAAGACGTAGCGATCGCCGGACGCTGCACAGTATTCGCTGAGAGTGACATTATTTTCAAACAGCAGACCGGACATCGCATCGAGGATATCGTCGCAGGTGCCTGCCGGGCGCTTGTTCGCAACTACCTGAACGATGTTGGCAAAGGGAAACCTATCGAGGGCCCCGTCATCTTTCTCGGCGGCGTGGCAGCCAACATAGGAATTCGAAAAGCGTTCACTGAAGCGCTTGGCGTGCCCGTTGAAGTCCCCGAGCACCACAACGTAATGGGGGCATTCGGTGCTGCGTTGGTCGTCAAGGAGGAAGCTCTCGCCAAATCGACCATGCGAGCTTTGGATGAAATCAGCGCATCCGACTTCCGCGCTGAGACATTCTCATGCACATACTGCCCCAACGCATGCGAGATCGTTCGTTTCGTTGAATCCGATCAGCCTGTTGCCTATCTTGGCGGACGGTGCGAGCGGTGGACAGCAGAGACGTCAGCCGGAGAACAACAAGCCGAACCGGTCACTGTAGGGTGATCGGCATGACCCGCTGAAGAGATGACACATTCATGACGGGGATCGAACTTGATCCCCATCATGGCCATATTGGAATGACCTTATCAGAGGTCAGAGCTTGTTTTTGAATTCCAGAAGCCCGCTGCCTGGCAATCACATCAATTGTGGGAAAGTGAGGGCCGAGGTAATCGGCGATCTTGCTGGCGTCCATTCCCGTAGAATCAATATCCAGCATCGACTGGTGTACCAGATTGTGGAAGATGAACAACCCGTCAAGGTCATCCGCATGTGGTCACATTACGAGTAGGTCGAGGTAGACGCGAGGGCTAAGTGGCCGACTCCCTCGTGCGGAACAACGATCGACAAGATCACGTATCTCGGAGATTCCTGCTGCCTCTGCCCGTCCTGCCAAACGTGATTCGCTCAACGTACCCAACTATGACTCTTGGGCTCGCGAGCAGTCGTGATTGTATCCCACGCCAGCCTGAAAACGCGTTGCCGACATTCTGGGAGCGGGACAGTGTGGGCTAGATGCATCCGCAAAGCCGTTCGGGGCATCGCCACACGCTCAAACAAGGTGGCGACCACGTTGGGCAGTTGTACTAAACTGGAAGCGTAATCGCGAAGAGGGTGCATCAAAGCGCGGGATCCAAAGAACGAAGGACTGCTCCTGCGACTAGTGCGGAGAATCTGAGGAGGTGGTGAAGGCTTCAGTTGGAGGGTCGCTATGTTTGTCTGTCTTGCCTGGGGACAGAATGTGCCTGAGATCTCGACGGATTTTCTTAATCCTCTGTTCTTCGCCATCCACAAGCTGCGAGTCCTTTCCGATGTGAGAAAGGAACTTCAGTGAACTCTCGTAAACCCGCCCAAAGCGAGTCAAGTCCCAGTGGGGGGTGTCCCTGAGGCACACGCGATCATAACTGAGATGTGACATGTATGTATTGATTAGCTTTCGGTCGTCCTTGTCCAACACGTCCGCTTTGTCAAACCCGTAGTCGTCACAAAGGATTGTTGGTTGAAGATTTCCACGCTTTGGCTTCGAGTACAAGTCATCAAGGTTTCGGATATGGACAAGAAACGACTCAAGTAACGCAATTTCGGTTCCAAGAGATAGCCTCCGCCTCGGGTGTTCTTGAGCCAAGATGGCCATCTCGGAGCGAGCACTTAGCATCTGCTCAATCTCGTAGAGAATCGATGCTAGTCCCCTCCGCAAGTCATCAATTCCAATTGTGAAGTTCTGTGATTTCATCATATCTCAGTATAATTCGGTCAGCGCGATCAATCTATTCCACTAGGTATGGCGCTAGAGGCTCGGGCCTAGTACGGGCGGGAGCAGTCACTTGCGCAAAGGAGAAGGTGCCTGAAAATGAGCATGGATGTGTTGCAGATTGCCATTCCTTCAGTAGTAGCTCTGCTGGGATCGGGTGTTGTGATTCTCGTTTCGCGAAGCGCCAACAAGGTCCAAAGGGAAAACATTGCTGCCAATTTAGCAAAGATTCGGGACGAGCTACGAAACCAGTGTGTGGTTGAGCTTCATCGTCAGAAGATGGGCACGTATCTCGCTGTGATGCAGGCCATAGGCAAATTCGACACGCACGTCAGTGCGTCTGTCAATAGCGATGACATCTCGTTCATCCATGAAGGCCTTGTCCAGCTAGGCAATGTGAATCAAGTCGCCATACAAGGAAGCCTTTTCTTCGCCCCGAAAGTAATGTCGGGCTTCGAGAGATTTTCCGACGCTCTCCTGGCCTTTTACGGGGTCTCTTTTCGTGAAGGAGAAGAGAGGAGAGAGTACCTCCTGGCTCAAGCAATCCTAACCAAGCTGATAAGGGAAGACCTGGGAGTAGAAGCTGTGCCGAGCAATTTGTTCCCGTCGTTGCTCTCCAATCCGAGCAACCAAATCGGCTGAGACACAAGTATCAGTCCGTGGCTACAGACGCCAACGGGGTCTACCATTGTATTTTGTACAAATGGACGGTGGCGACTCAGCAGAAACTGAGTCGCTTGGGAGTTGACCTTCGGAAGATTCAACTCCTAGCCCGATTCCTATTGATCAGTAGACGGCTACTCTGGCAACCCGGCGATGCCGAGTTGCTTGGGGAGTTGCCTGGCAACTCCCTGAGGATGGACGGGGGGTGGGTGGGTGGGTGGGTGGCTGGCTGCTCTGCAGAGCAGCTCATGGGGTCCGTGGTCTTTGACTGCTCGGCTCTGAAATGCCGCCCCCGATTTTGTGCCGTCCAGGAATGTCTGCCGGGATAGCGTTAAGCAACTCAGCAAAGCTGAGTTGCCTGTGGCGCTGAGCAGTAGACGAGATCGCCTGGATGAGCGAACTCATGCTGTAAGGAGGCACACATGGATCCTCACCTTTGTATTGGCATCGATGTCGGTTGCAGGGTACACAACGTCGGAATCGCAGCCCCGGTTGGCTCAATCTAGTTCGTGCTCAGATGGTGCGAAGTGTTCGCGATTGGAGATGGAGCAGCTACCGCGCCACAGCAGGCCAGGTGCAACCTCCCGAGTTCCTGACAACGAATTGGCTGTTGGCGCAATTCGGCCGGACTTCAGCAGAAGCAGTTCGTACTTATCGCGCTCTTGTCAAACGAGGCAGGGATGTTGAGGTCTGGGATGCTGCAAAGGCCGGCATGCTCATGGGTAGCGATTCCGTTGTCCAATCGCTGCGGCCATTGCTACGCGACGTCGAAGAGAATCGTGAGTTCTGTCGTGAGGAGAAACTTGCGACACGCCCCACGCTCGAGGAGTTGTTTGTCAATGCTACAGACAAGGCGACTCGTAATGAGTCTATCCATAGCGCAGCTCGGACACATCAGCACAAACTGAGAGAAGTCGGTGATCACATTGGTCTCTGCTGTTCGACAATCAACGTAATTGCCAAGCGAGTTGACGAGAGCAACAGATCCTAAAAATCTAGATGTGACCCCGCGTCCTAGACGTGACGTCGATTCAGCGGGCATTGCGTTCATCTTCTTCAAGATCCTTGGTGCAGGGATCACGAGATCGGATAAGGTTATGAGATGGCCAACAAGCAAGATTCCCTTTCTTGGCTCGATGAGCTCAATCCGCAGCAGCGCGCCGCGGTCACGCATGGTGACGGCCCGTTGCTTGTGGTCGCGGGTGCGGGCACGGGCAAGACAAAGACGTTGGCCTATCGTGTGGCTTATCTGATCTCCCAAGGCATGGATCCAAGCCGCATTTTGCTGCTGACGTTCACCCGGCGAGCTTCTCAGGAGATGCTGCGACGCGCGGCTGCTGTGACTGCGCGGGGTGCGAATGCAACCGGCCGCGTGTGGGGCGGCACGTTCCATGCCATCGCCAATCGCCTCCTGCGCACCCATCACAAGGCCGCCGGATTGCGAGAAGACTTCACGGTGATGGATCAAGGCGATGCCGAAGACCTGCTCAATCTGATCCGTCACGATCTGGGACTCCACAAGGCCGAGAAGCGGTTCCCGCGCAAGCGCACCTGCCTGTCCATCTACTCGCGCTGCGTCAATTCATCCGAGAGCCTGGAGACGGTGCTGCAATCGGAATATCCCTGGTGTCAGGAGTGGCAGGACGAGTTGCGTGAATTGTTCAAGCTCTATGTCACCCGCAAACAGCAACGCAACGTGTTGGATTACGATGATCTTCTGTTGTACTGGGTTCATCTGCTTTCCGATCCCGGCGTGGCCAGTGAACTGAGCAGCCGGTTCGACTATCTGTTGATCGACGAGTATCAAGACACGAACAAGCTCCAAGCCGCCATCCTCGGTGGCATGTGTACCGAGCACGACAACATCATGGTCGTGGGCGACGATGCGCAGTCCATCTATCGATTCCGCGGAGCCACCGTGCGCAACATGCTCGACTTCCCCAAGCAGTTCGCGGGAACGACTGTTCTGACGCTGGAACAGAACTACCGATCGGTGACACCGATTCTTGATACAGCCAACCTTCTCATTGCCGAGGCAACCGAGCGCTACACCAAGGACCTGTGGTCGGAGCGGGACTCTCAGCAGCAGCCCAAGCTGGTGACGTGCAAGGACGAAGCTCAGCAGGACGGGTTCATCATCGAGCGCGTGTTGCAGCACTACGAGGAAGGCATTCCGCTGCGACGACAAGCCGTGCTGTTTCGAACGTCTTATTTGTCGACGTCGTTGGAACTGGAACTGACGCGGCACAACATCCCCTATCACAAGTACGGCGGGCTCAAGTTCCTCGAAGCCTCTCACGTGAAGGATTTGGTCGCGTTCTTGCGCTTGCTAGAGAATCCCCGCGACGAGATGGCGTGGTTTCGCGTGTTGCAGTTGATGGACGGCATTGGCCCCACGACAGCGGGCAGGATTCTGCAACACGTCATCGATCACGGAGACGATCCAAGCTCCATCAGCACGTTCAAGGCCCCGCCCGCCGCAAAGGACGAATTGAAGGCACTGTCGGAGATGATCGCGCAACTGGCTCCCATGGGCGTGAAAGAACCAGCCATCCAAATTGAGCGCATTCGCAAGTTCTACGACACACTGCTCAAGAAGACGTACGACAATCCGCAATCCCGCGTGCGCGACCTGATCAGCCTCGAGCAGATTGCATCGGGATACAAGTCTCGTCGCAAGTTCCTGGTGGACTTACAGCTCGATCCGCCGACGTCAACGTCTGATCTGGCCGGACCTCCTGCCAAGGACGAGGATTACCTCATTCTGTCCACCATTCACTCCGCCAAGGGCTGCGAATGGGACGTTGTCTATCTCATTCACGCCACCGACGGGTTCCTCCCTTCCGACATGGCCGCTGGTTCGCAAGAGGAGCTGGAAGAGGAGCGACGGTTGGCCTATGTCGCGCTGACTCGCGCCCGCGACTTCCTCTATGTGAGCCGCCCTCTGCGTTACTACCATCGCTGGTACGGACTCACCAACGGGCATGCCTACATGCAGCTGTGTCGCTACTTCACAAGCAACGTGCTGCCGACCATGGATCAGTTGGATTTGGCGCAACCCACACTCGGGCGGCGTCACGATTTCGAGTCGTTTGCCGAGCCCGCAATGGATATCTCGGAGCAAATCCGGCAGATGTGGGATGAAGGCGAGGTCCCCGACTGAGACACCGGCACTGGTTTTTTGTATCATGCCCTCCATCATGTCCGAGCATAGCCAAGGCCCCGCTTATCGTATTGAGACCGAACGGCTGGTCATTCGCTGTTGGCAACCTCAAGATGCTGCGCTGATCAAGGACGCCATTGACGCAAGCCGTGAGCACCTGCGCGAATGGATGCCGTGGGCAGACACCGATCCAGAGCCGCTGGCGGTGGTCATCAAACGCCTGCGTCAGTTTCGCGCGCTGTTCGACGCGGACAAGGACTACGTCTATGCCCTCTTCAGCCGGGACGAAAGCCTCGTTATTGGCGGATCTGGCTTGCACACTCGCCTTGGCAGGGATGCTCGCGAGATTGGGTACTGGATTCACGTCGATCACATCAATCGTGGCTATGCCACCGAGGCATCCGCTGCCCTAACCAAGGTGGCGTTTGAAATTGACGGCATGGATCGTGTTGAAATCGATTGCAGCCCCGAAAATCTGGCTAGCGCGGCCGTTCCGAGAAAGCTCGGCTTCGTGCATGAAGCCACGCTGCGGCGTCGCGGTCCTGTCAAGGCTGGGGAGCCGGTGGACTCGATGATCTGGTCCATGCACGCAGACGATTATCCCGGCAGCTACCCCGCCTCGACGGCAATTGTGGCCTATGATGCAGCTGGTGAGATACTCCTTTAAATCATTGCTGCTCTTCGGCTACGATACGATCTACGGATTGTGCCATCCGCTCTGGTGAGGAGGGGAAATGCCTAAAGAAGAGAACGGAATTCTTGAGCGCCTTGATCTTCATCGCGCGATTCTAGACCAGCTTCATGAAGGCGTCTATTTGGTTGATCGCAATCGCTCCATCCTTTACTGGAATGCAGGTGCCGAGCGCATCTCGGGCTATTCCTCCGCGGAGGTCGTGGGATCCAGCTGCGCAGACGATGTGCTCGTTCATGTCGACGACACGGGTCGATCTCTGTGTCGGGATGGATGCCCACTTCATGCCACCATGGAGGACGGAGAGCCCAGAGAAGCGGAAGTATATCTCCATCACAAGGAAGGGCACCGCGTTCCCGTGCACATTCGGTCAGCGCCACTTCGGGACTCCAACGGAGACGTGAGCGGGGGGATCGAAGTGTTTAGTGAGAATTTCACTCGCGCTGCTCTGCGTGAGGAGATCGCTACCCTACAGAAACTCGCGCTGCAGGATGAGCTGTTGAACATAGCCAACCGGCGCTGTACGGAGATGGCCCTGCAATCGCGCCATGGTGAGATGAATCGCTATGCCTGGAGTTTTGGTGTGTTGATGATCGACATCGATCACTTCAAACAATTCAACGATACCTACGGGCATGACATTGGGGATCGCGTGCTGCAAATGGTTGCTGCTACGCTGGCGTCTAACGTGAGGTTGTTCGACATCGTCGGCCGCTGGGGGGGAGAAGAGTTTCTGGTTGTGATGGCAAAGGTTCAATTCGATGAGTTGAGAAAGCGGGGAGAGATGTTGCGCAATCTCGTCAAGACCTCCGGTCTGACGATCGAAGATGCCCACCTGTCGGTCACCATTTCGGCAGGAGGAACCATCGCTCGCCCCGGCGAAGCAATCCCCGAAACGCTCAAGCGCGCCGATGACCTGCTGTATCGTAGCAAGTCATCTGGACGCAATCGGTGTAGCTTCGAGGAATAGGAGAGTGGGCACCGGTTTCGCGCTTCAGGTCCCGGGAGTGGTGGAGAGAGGCCGCGAGGCCGTCCCAAGTGAGACAGCCTCGCGAGAACGCGCGTTGAATAGTTGGCGACCTAAGAACAACTGTGGTTTCCGACGTGAGATCGCTTTCGAAGATTCGATTCGTTGGCCACCTGATTCAAGATATCGAGCACCGACTGCACACTCCCACTCTCCTTAATGACTCGCTCGACGGAGCGTTGGAGCTGCTGCTGCAGTACTTTCTTGGCCGACTCTGCCCGTATCGTTCGGCTAAGACGTTGCCCTTCCATGCGCTCACTCAGCGTGAGCTTCGCCAACATATGGGTCTCGTATGAATTTAGCATGATTCCTCCTTCTGGGGACTCGCTAGATCGATTCCCGATCAACTTCAAGAAACGCTTTGAGAGACTGAACCGTTTCCTCCAACCCGTCTGAACGGACACTGAATTTCCGGCGTGCCCCTTTGTCTGCCGATTGGACGTGGATCAGCACCAGTCCGGCAAGACGAAGTGCAAGTATGTGATGCGTAACAGTCGGTATTCTCAGTCGCAGCCGCTTCGCTAACTCCGCCAATGGCAACGGCTCCTGCTTGAGGTAGCGAAGAATTCGCAGCCTGGTGGGATCTGCCAACGCCTTCAATGAGGTTCGTAGTGCGTCGGGAATGGGGTCTCCGGGCACAAGTGAGTCTTCGGCCGGTCGCGCGCCGAATACCCAAAGCCGATGTGTTTCCCCTATGCGATGAATCTTCACGAGAGGATCGATCCAATAAGACGGAACCAGCGTCAGTTCCTTGATGTTTGGCATTTCGTCATAACGAATTCCTTGCGAGATCTCTTCAATCAAATCAACGGAGGACAATGCCTTCGCCCGCAGTTGCGCGTGCTCAAGGGCAAGCTTCAGCTTCGATGCGATTCTCCGCTCCTCTTCCTTGAAGAACACGTCGTAGTAACTGCGCAGTGCGTGCAAGTACTGCTCGCCGAATGCCTCTGCCTCAGCCCACGCCCCTAGAATCAGCATGAGATCTTCCGCATCAGGCACGTGAGCCCGCGCCTTCGTCTGTGAGATCCGCAACTCACGGAATTGCGCAAGATCGTCCCCGCTCCACGAGCCCTTGAGGGAAACGGATTGGAGTAACTGCTGTTCCTGCACGTACTCGCCGTTGTTCATCGATCGCCCGGCCAACCTAGCAAGTCGTTCCTTGGCTGGGATTTGTGCGAGCGCCATGAGGCAACTCTCGACATTCTTGGGCTGAGGTAAGGAGAGAATCCACTCAGCAGGAACATCGAGAACCATCAACGAGGCATCCAAAATCTCTCGATCTTCCGTTTGCAGGCGTGCTCGCATACCGGACGCCCATGAGCTCCGAACGCCAAATCTCTTGGGCTCCTTGAGCACAAACGCGCTGATGAAGAAGTCATAGGCTGTACCCAAGTCCCAATGGATCTCGATTTGACCTTGTTCCTTCTCAGAGGGGGGCATCTCTCGCTCCTTGTAGATCGCCATCTAAGTTAGATGTATATATAACTTAGATCGCCATCTAAGTCAAGGAACGAGCAGCGTGTCCGTGCACACCAGCACGCGAGGCTCAGCGCAGGCAGGCTACTTGGTCGGGCCAGTGTCAGTCCACTGTGTTTGGCGACGTCTGTCATGCCTTCACTCGATCATGCCCCGGCGCAAGCTCGCCACATCTAGATAGAACCGTCGATTGACCTGCAATCCGACGGACATGTGAACCGCTGACCACTGTCAGCATACTAACCAGCAGTCTGGACGGAAGGGAGATCTCACCATGACGATCCGCGCGCTTGAACTGCCGAAGGATTTGGTCTTGCTTGAAGACATGCTTATCAGAACGTTTCAGTATCCAGAGAATCCCGAGTGGAGCATCCAGGAGGACGAACAGGAGAACATCGCCCGGGAGCTCACGACGCTTCGCAGATTGTGGCCAATCATTCGTTGTGCTCAGGCAGTCTCACCCTCATTGCGCGATCTGTTCAGAGGATTTCTTTGGGCAGAGGGCGGCCAAATCGGTGGTGTAGTCATTGCCCAGCGAAGAGGCACAACGAGCACATGGGAGATTGGCGTTGTTGGTGTCCTGCCTGAGTTTCGCCGCCGTGGATTGGCTCGCAAGCTGCTGACCCGAACGCTCGATGATCTCAAGCGGCGAGGTGCCGAACGCATCAACCTGGGGGTCATTGAGAAGAACGTTCCCGCCTACGCGCTGTACAAGAGCTTAGGCTTCGACCATTACGCCAGCCTGGTCGAGTTCCATCATTGGCCTTCAGGGATGCCTGATGTGATTGCACTTCCGGAAGAATTCGAAGAGTCCTCAATGGCTCGATCCAATTGGAGGTCTCGATACGAGCTGGAACTGCGAATCACACCTTCAGACGTTGCTCGATATGAACCCGTTGAAACAGGACGATTTCGCCCTCCCTTTGCCAGACGCGCCCTCGTACCAGTAATAGAACGCCTCCAGCGTGTGAAACAGAGTCGATTCCTATATCGACACAAAGGAACCATCGCCGCGGTTCTTATCCATCGAACGGCTGGTTCAGGCAAGGGAACTTCATCCATCTCCGCGCGCTTGGATCCAATGTACTCAGAGTTGGCGCCGTACATGCTGGCTAAGGCAGTGCGCGCTGTGATAGAAATCAATCCGAAGCTTCGCGTCCAATTCGTAGTTCCTTCCTGGATATCTCCGTTAGAGTCAGCTGCTAAGGAACTTGGATTTACAGAACGCGTCAGGTATCACATGTTGGGACTGATTCCCTAGAAGAGTGCTCGCCTCTTCCTGGCGATCTGGCTGACAGCTTGGAGAAGCCTTTCCAGCACCCTTTGCATGGCTTGGATCAACACGTCAGGCATCGAAGAGAGAACCATGTTCCATGAGTACTTCTTGACGACGTGTCGCCGCAGGATTCACATCGGCCGTTCGGAGGATGCCGATTTCCACTCGCTCTGGACGAACCCTAACGTGATGCGCTTCGTTGGCTCTCCTCAGGGGCTAGCAGCTTCAGTCGCCGAAGTGCGAGAAGGCCTGGAGAGCGATTCTGAATCTGAGTTCGGATCAGCTCTAATCTCAAAGCTCCTTGAGACAAAAGCGCCGATTGACCAAGGCAAGATTGGCAGGCCGGATGCAGAAGGACTCTGCGAACCCAACATCATGCTGAAGCCCGCGTTTTGAGGGTCCGACTACGCACGAAAACTGTGGGCAGCCATGATTGACTATGCGTTCACGAATCCGGCTGTTCGCGTTGTTCAGGGGATGCCCAATCGCACCAACACAGCATCGGTCCACATGTAACTAGGTTGCAGCATGAGCCAGGTAGATGGCGGCGTGCTTGAAGCTCACGTAGCCCTGCATCCTGAAGCCGTTCCCGTGTCTTCTCCCAAGCTCCAGATCACACGAGAGCGATGGGTGTCTCGTCGAGAGGCGCCGGGCGAGTCTCTTTTCAGGATTGCTTGAGGAGCTTGCGCAGCTGATTGCAGGAGACGGGGCGAAAGTCATTGTTGTCAACGCCAACGTCCCACTGTCCCTTCATAGGCGAAAGACGGCCGTGACTATGACCGTGTAGTTGCCAGCTGCCGTACTGAGATTTCGGCCAGGACCGCATCGCGTAGTGGCAGGCAAAAATGTGTTGCCCGTGAAGCGTCTCCTCCCAGAACAGAGGCGCATGGCTTGGCAACCACGCGTCGTGGCTCCCTCTGAGAAAGACGTGTCGCCCGTTCAGTTGTAGGGCGTAGTCGGCCGCTTCGCGCGAGCCTCTCAATGTGAAGTCTCCCACATGGATGACCGTATCCTTCTTACCAATAACCTCGTTATGGCGACGGATAATCTCACGATCCATCTCTTCCACAGAAGAGAAGGGGCGGTCACAATACCCGATAATGCCTCGATGCCCAAAGTGCTCGTCTGCCGTGAAGAAGTACATGGCTACACCCTCCCCTCCTTCGCTGTCTGGCCTGATCAGGCAACAAGAATCTCCCTCAATGTTCTGATGAACCGCGCATTTTGCTCCATCGTGCCAATCGACACGCGAAGATACTCAGGCAATTCATACCCCACGCACGGGCGAACGATAATGCCCCTTTCAAGCAGCTGCTGTTGAACGGCTGGTGCGCTGGGACCGATGTTTACCAGAACAAAATTGGTATGGGATTCTGCATAACTCAGCTCAAGCCGGTCAAATTCGCGAGTCAAATACTGTCTTCCCGCTTTGTTGCCATCGACAGATTCCGAGACAAATGCTACGTCAGTGAGCGCAGCGATCCCTGCTGTCTGTGCCAATACATTCACGTTGAACGGAGGCTTGATCCTCAGCATCGTTGAGACAATTTCGGGATGGGCGAATCCGTAGCCGACACGGATCCCCGCCAACCCATACACCTTGGAGAACGTACGCATCACGAACACGTTGGTTCTTCCCTCTCGGACGTAGCTCAGAGATTCCGGGTAGTCGGTCGAATCCACCATTTCGAAGTAGGCTTCGTCGAGCACGACCAGAACGTTCTCAGGGATCCGCCGAATGAAGGCGTCAATGTCGTCGGCGCCGACAATCGTTCCCGTTGGATTGTTAGGATTGCAGACATAGACAAGCTTGGTGCGCTCCGTGATGGCATCGGCCATGGCCTCTAGATCGATGCCAAGGTCGTCCGTCAGCGGCGTCTTGACAAGACGCGCACGCATGGCTGAGGCATAGATGTCATACATAGGAAACGACGACCGGCTGATAACAACCTCATCGCCATCTTCTAGATAGGCCATCGATAGCTCTTGGATGAGATCGTCGGCGCCATTCCCGATCGCCACTTGATCCATGTCGACATGAAAGTGTGCGGCCAAGGCGGCGCGGAGCTCGTAGCCAGCGCCATCGGGATACTTGTTCAATCGGCAGAGGGAAGCCTTCATGGCAGCAAGCGCGTTGGGGCTTACACCATACGGATTCTCGTTGGACGCCAGCTTGATCACGTCATCGAGGCCGTACTCCCGCTTGACGTCTTCGATCGGCTTGCCGGGGACGTAGGGCTTGATGGAATCCAATCCATGTTGCTGGTGAATGCCTCTGCTCATAGTATCAATCGCTCCTTTGATGTCTGCTATCCTGCGTCGGGATCACTCGCGCGTCTCCTGCTGCACATCCCTGCTCAAAGAGGAAGACGGGGTTTAAGTCCAACTCTTCGATCCCTCCGTATCGGAAGGGAAGCCAAGATACGGCGGAGACAAGCTGTGCCAGGGCGACCCTGTCTCTGCACCTGCTGCCGCGCGCCCCTCTCAAGATCTCACGCCCCTTGAGTTGCTCGACCATCTGCCGCGCTTCATCAACTGAAACGGGCGCTACGCGCAGCACAAGATCCTTGAAGATCTCGGTGTAGATGCCGCCCAAGCCAACGGCAATCACGGGGCCAAATTGTCGATCCGTCGAAAGCCCAACGATGGCTTCAACGGGTTGATCAACCATCGGCGTAATCAGGACACCATCAAACGCTTCGCTTGAGACGAGGCTCTGCATCTTGGAGAACGCGGATTCAATGGCATCTGCCGTCGACAGATGGAGCGCCACGCCTCCAAGGTCGGTCTTATGCACAATCTGAGGGGACACGATCTTCATCGCTACTGCATGCTCTGCAAGATCGAAGGATTGAGCCGCCTGCACGGCCTCGTCAGCAGTGCTGGCAAAGACGTGAGGGATGACTGGGATGTCACACTCTTCTAACCAATCCATCGCTTCCAGCTCTGTCGGACGTCGATTCCAGGGCAACGATTGCACAGTAGATGGCGATTGCTTCGCGACTGAGATTGCGGCGGGCGTGCTTGCATTCGCAGCCAGGCGAATCGTTCTCATCGTCTGTTCTCGCTCTGCTAGCAGGGCAAGAACGCGAGCGCATCGCTCTCCGGTCACGAAATTGGGAACGCCCCCTGCAGCAAGAATCGGAAGTGCCGCTTCGGCGGGCTGGCCAGCAGCAAACGACGCAACAACTGGCTTGCCCGTCTCCTGGGCCGCTGCGACGACGCCTCGTGCAAGCGGAGCAGCGTCAAGATACGGCGTATTGATGTCGATGGCAATAGCCGCATCGTACTCTGTCAACGTCTCGATCAGTGTGTCCCGATACTCATTCTGTGTTCCCTGCACAGTCAGATCGAATGGGTTTTCAAGCGCATAAAAATCGGGAAGCTTCGCTGCCAATCGTTCTCGCAAAGAGCCACTTGGCTGCGCAATCTGAAGTCCAACAGCATCCGCTGCATCTGCTGCCAACACGCCAGGACCGCCTGAATTGGTGACGATGGCAATGCGCTTACCATGTACGGGAGGAAGATGCACAAAGCCGCGACAGACATCAAACATCTCCTCGATCCCCTCTACGCGGATGGCTCCGCACTGGCTAAGCACCGCCTCATACACAGCATCTGAACCGGCCATCGATCCCGTGTGCGATTGCGTAGCTCGGCCGCCGGATTCAGACCGCCCTGACTTGATCACAATGAGCGGCTTGACGGCTGCCAACCTGCCAGCTGCTTCCATGAAGCGGCGACCATCAGACACAGTTTCGATGTAGAGGGCGACGACACGTGTTTCGTCGTCTTCGCGCAGAGTCTCCAGGAAGTCCACTTCCGTCAAGTCAGCGGCGTTGCCGTAACTCACGAACTTGGAGAGGCCAACTCCCTGCTCTTCTGCCCAGGACAACACGGCTCCACCCAAAGCGCCACTTTGCGAGATGAAGGCCACATCGCCAGATGGTGGACGCGTTTCCAATGTCGGGAATAGGTTGTGTTTGGTATTGACAATGCCTGCGCAATTGGGCCCGACCAACCGAATTCCCCATTGGCGAGCAACAGTAAGAAGCCTCTGCTCTTCTGATGAGTTGCCAGATTCCGAAAATCCGGCCGTGATAATGACAGCCGTTTTCACGCCTGCCTCTCCCGCGTCTTCGAGCACATCGGCCACCGTCGCCGCCGGGCTGGCAATGATGGCAAGATCTACCGCAGATCCGTTCTCAGCCAGTTTCGCGAAAGAGCGCGCAGCGGGTACTCCGCGAATCCCTTGAGCCTTGGGATTCACGACTACAACGTCAGTGAATCCGCCATCCAGCAATTGCGTAACCAGCACATGCCCGATCTTGCCTGGAGAACAGGAGCCAACAACTGCAACTCGGTTGGGCTGGAATAGTGCGCTAGACCAAGACATTCGTCTCCTCATCCAACAGCAGTTCGCTGCAAAGCGTACTGCCAAGCAACTCGCTCAAAGCGAGTTGCCAGCCGACAACGGCGACGGATTCGGGGCGATAGAGCGCATTGCGCCAATTCATTTGCCACCCCTTCCATCCAGCAGTTCGCCACTAGGCGAACTGCCAAGGTGCGCGGTTCGTGCAGCGTCCAATCCAGCACGAAATGCGCAGCCATTCGCTTCCGCCATCCTCGGCCACCGCTCGACCACCGTCTGTTCAAGCCGTCGAGAGTCAAGTACTGCCTTCAGTTGAGGTAAGTCCGCTAATGCTCCGAGGGCATAGATATTGGCAGTCACCGGTCGTCCATCAAAAGCCGGCCGTTCGGCAGGATCGAGGCAGATGACATCGTTGCAGGCTCCGCGAAGACTTCGCAGCACATCTTCTTGAGACGGATACGTATCATTCCTCAGCATCACGCCAGTCGGTGCCCAAACATGGTCATAGAGCACGTAGCGTCCGTTTGGATGGATGACGGCCAAACCCTTCAGGGCTTCTGAACGTTCCATCGAAAGGACGACGTCCGCGCCCTTCCATGAAATGCGCGGGCCAACGTCAGCTCGACCCAGTCGGACCTCTACCTTCACGAAGCCGCCCCGTTGCGCCATACCCTTGGTGGGCGTGAAGCTCACCGGCACATCGGACGCAAACGCGGCCCGGGCCAGCAGATCTCCCAACGTCACCAGACCTTGGCCTCCAACACCCATAAGCAGGACATCGCAGGTCTTCATGTGGCCCCTCCTTCAGAAGTCAGAGATGTCTCAGCTTTGTCTGAGGCATCTCCAAGCAACTCGCGCGGCTCTTCGCGCGAGTTGCCCAGTGCCCCTGTTGGACAGAATTGCACACACAGTCCACACCCATTGCACAATGACATGTCTATTGCAATGGACTTCTTGTCCTCTGCAGAGCCTGAGAAATCCCCTTCTGGGGATTTTCTCGAAAGCTCTGTTGATTCAGAAGACTGAATCGACAGAGCCGGACAACCCGTCACTTGAAGGCATCGCTTGCACAGAACGCATTTGTCAGGATCGATCGTCGTGTGCCCGACAACAACGCCCCGCCGCTTGGACTGAATAGCGCACTCCTGCTGGGCCAGCACAACCTTAACTCCAGGCTGAGACAGCCCTTCGGCAAGAACGCTCGTCATGGCCTCCAAATCGAACGGATCGACCACATTCAACCGATCGGGCCCCAGACCTCGTAGAACAGCTTCGATATCGACGCGGCGGCCCTCGACTTGGAAAGTCGTATCTGTCCCAGCATTCACCTGCATGCCCGTCATGCTCGTCCAGCCGTTGTCCATCACCACCAGCGTGAGCGGGACTTGATGTTGGATTGCGTTGATCAATCCCGGAATGCCGCCATGGAAGAAGGTCGAGTCACCCATCGTGGCAATCACCGGCGTCTTCAGGCCAGCATGAACGTACCCCTGAGCAAGGCTGATGCTGGTTCCCATCGACACCTCGTTCCACAGCAGATTGAAGGGGGGGTTCATTCCGAGAATGGTGCAGCCAATGTCGCCAGTGACCATGACCTCGCTTTTGGAAAATCCCGCTCTCTTGACTGCCGCATCGATGGCAAGATACGTCCCGCGATGCGGGCATCCGGCACAGACAGTAATAGGGCGAGGGGCAGGAGCGACTCCAATATTCGATGTCGCTCCATTACTGTCTGTGCTTGCGAGAACGGACTTCGTTTTTTCTCGTGGCACGTCAATGACAACGCCTGGCCGCGGAGCGAGCGAACCCGACCCTTCGGGTGGGGTTCGTTCAAGAATCGGCTCCGCCGATTCTTGTGTCGGATGAATGCCACAGGCTGTCAGTCCTTTCAGAACCTCAGCCAGGCCGTATTCGCCGATGGGGGAGAGGGTTCCGTCGAGTTTGCCGATGACTTCTCCCGTGAATCCTAGCTGTTGGGCTGCGATGGTCACGCCACGTTCAAGGTGTGGCTCCAATTCTTCGAGCACGAGAATCGTCTGGCAGTGCTGCAGGAGTTGCCCGATCTCCTCGGCGGGGAATGGGATCGTTGTCGTCGCCTTCAAGATCGATACCTTCGGCGAGTCAGCAACGTTTAAGGCCTCAGATAGATAGGCGCTGGATGCACCGACTGTTATGATGCCGAGGCCGCCCGCTTTCGGAGCCAGTTCCAAATGGTTCAGACCCATTTCGTGGACGACGCGCGCCGCATGATTCAGCCGGTCGATCAAAGCTTGATGCTGATCCAAACAGATCCTGGAACCGGCCTTGGTGTATCGGGTGATGTCCTTCTCAAGAATAGGCTCAATCGCCTTGGGAGCCACTGGTTCGCCAACCTCGATCACGGCGTGGGCCAATGCAACGGCCGTAGTAAGCCGCACAAACACGGGAGATCCCGTTTGTTCGGAAAGATCAAACGCTGTCTGAACTAGCTCGTACGCTTCAGCTGGGCTTGAGGGCTCCAACATCGGAAGCTGCGCCATCAGCGCGAATCCACGCGTGTCCTGCTCCGGCATACCGGCACTGACTCCCGGATCGTCGGCGACGTAGATAACGAAGCCGCCATTGGTCCCGGAATAGGCGATCGAGATCAACGCATCGTAGGCCACGTTGACGCCTGACATTTTCATCGTGCACAGCGCACGATGACCCGCCCAGGCTGCGCCTGTGGCAATCTCGAACGCCACCTTCTCGTTGGAACTCCACTCCACGTGCCGATCTGGCAAATCGAGCGACAGCAAATGCGTGAGACAGCCAGTAGACGGTGTGCCCGGATAGCCCGTGGCGACACACACGCCAGCTCTCAGCGCGCCCAGTGCCACAGCTTGATTCCCAGTCAGAATTCGTTTGGTCATGTGAGAAGGCCTTTGTTGCGGGCTTCCGCGATGGCCGCCAGCACACGCTTGGGCGTGTAGGGGAGCTCAGGAATACGGACGCCCAAGGCGTCGGCGACAGCATTTGCCACTGCTGGCGCTGCCGGCGTCAACGCCGGTTCACCGATTCCCTTGGCCCCGAACGGTCCAACGCCCGTGCCCGATTCCAGCACAATCACTTGCGTCGAGGGAAAGTCGACCGAGGTTGGAACGAGGTAATCGGCCAATGAATCGGTCTTTGGAATCCCGTTTTCCATCACGTAATCCTCCATCAAGGCATAGCCGAGCCCTTGGTGGCTACCACCAGCAATCTGGCCAATGACTGCGGCTTTGTTGATGGCTCGCCCGACGTCGTGACATGCCGCACTCTTCAGCAATTCGATTTGCCCGGTCTCGAGATCGACCGCCACCTCGATCGCCTGAGCACCAAACGTGAAGTCGGGCCAGATATCGCCCTGTCCCGTATCAGGATCAATCCCGTTTGTAAACGGCGCGTTAAACTGCGACAGATGCGATAGTTCAATCCCCTCAGCCGCGCAGATGGCGACAAGATCCACAAGCTCGATGAATCGCGACTCATCATCTGCAACAGAGACTCGAGAATTCGCGATATCTAGCGCCTCGCTGGCAACTCCAAGTTTCTCGGCAGCTCGCTTCAATAGGCGCGCGCGAATCTTGTCGCAGGCTAAGGAGACCGCGTTACCCGACATATAGAGCTGGCGTGTAGCAGTTGATGTGCCTGCCAGCGGCGTCAGCGCGGAATCCGTGGCGTAAATCGTCACTTGATCCAGCGAAACTCCGAGAATCTCGGCCGCAATCTGGCACAAGCTGTTTGACTGCCCGGCTCCTATGTCAGGGACGCCACATCGGATGACAACGGTTCCGTCCATCTCGATGCCAATCCAGGCACGCGAGGTATCGTGGAACCACGTGATACGACCATAGCTCTGGAACGTTGACGAGAAACCCCGTCCGATTCTCAGTGTCGGAGTATCCGCTGTGCGCTCTCCGAGCGCGTGGATGGCCCGGGTCAGGCACTCCTCAGACCACGTTGCTGAGTGGATCACCTGACCGGTCCCCGTGCTGTCGCCGGTCGTCATGTAGTTCGCCTGGCGTACCGCCAACGGATCCATGTTTAGCGTTTTCGCGATCTCGTCCATCTGCTGCTCGTAGGCCACGGCCGCTTGCGGCCCGCCGAAACCACGGAACGCGCTGGTGAACGTTTGATTCGTCGCAGCAGCCACGCTGTCCACATGAACGTTGTCGATCTTGTAGGGGCCCACCGCCATGCCGGTAGCGTAAAGAAGCACGTAGGGGCTGAGGTAGGGATAGGCTCCCGAATCGGCCACCATCGTCACCTGGGCCGCAGTGATCACACCGCTCTTCTTCACGCCGGTACGGTGTGTGATGATGAATGGATGGCGCTTGGCTGTTGATGTGAAAACCTCTTCACGCGTGTAGACCAGCTTCACCGGCCGACCCGTTTCCCTCGCCAGCAACGCGAGGAAGATTTCGACAGTAATGTCTTCCTTGCTTCCGAATCCGCCGCCGACCATTGTCCCACGGACGCGGATGCGGTTCTGAGGCACATCGAGGGCCCGGGCAATCGATCGGAAGTGCTCGATCACCTGCGTGCAAACGCGAATGTTGATCACACCTTGCTCATCAACCCAGGCAACGCCGCCATCCGGCTCAAGATAACAGTGTTCAAGGAACGGCATCTTGAACGTGTTCTCAACGATGACATCGGCTTGTGCCATGCCTGCTTCCAGATCGCCCTTACGGATCTTCCATCTTGCGACTGCGTTGTCCGGCTCAAACAAGATCGGCGCCCCAGGCTTCAACGCTTCTTCGGGACAGAACACACCAGGCAGCGTTTCGTATTCGATCTCGATCAGCTGCAATGCTTCTTCAGCCAGTGCAAGGGTCTCTGCCGCAACGAGCGCAATGGGCTCGCCGACGTAGCGAACGACGTCTTTGGCCAGCACCGGCGCATCCGATCCAGCCCGCGCCTTCTTGCCCGTCTGCCCTGGCATGTCCGTATTGAGCTTGGCGTTGGGCGCATCTTCATTGGTAAGCACACAAACCACGCCAGGTAGCGCCCGCGCAGCAGACACGTCAAGGCGTGTGATGTTCGCCGATGGCACCGAGCTTCGGAGAACCTTGGCATGCAGCATGTTCGGCATCGTGTAATCGGCCGCATAGACCGTCGCGCCAACAGCCTTTCCTAGTGAGTCTACCCGCCGAAGTGGCTTCCCAACCTGCCTCAAGGGAGGCAGATCGGTTATCGGTAAAGGTTTGGGAACCACGTGTTCCATCATGACACACCATCCTTCGCTATCTCTCCGAACACGAGAATCCAGCCGGAGATCGAGGATTCTCGTCCGTACTCGCGGAGCGAGGACGCATCTACCCGGCGAAGTGGCTTGCCAATCTGTCTCAGGGGAGGCAGATGATGTTCCGGCAATGCTTTTGGAGTGACGTTGTTCACGATTGCCCTCCTACTTTCGGTTGGTCATCAGACGGGAGAACTCGATCCTTCTCACTCCCAGACGGCTCTTGCTCACCAGCGGGGAGAATCCGATCCCGCACACACCCAGAGCGCTCTTGCTCATCCGACTGGAGAACGCCTTGGCGTTCTCCGCCCTCCTCGCTTTGCGAGGAGGCAACAGCTAGCCGTGAAGCTGCAAGCTTCACGGCGCCAACGATTTGAGAATAACCTGTGCATCTGCATAAGTTGCCTGACAGCGCGTCGCGGATCTCCGTTTCGCTGGGATCGGGATTGCGATCAAGCAGCGCCTTGGTCGAGATGACCATGCCCGGCGTGCAGAACCCACATTGGATCGCCCCTGCATCAGCAAACGCTTCTTGAATCGGGTGCGGCTTCTCCATCGTTCCCAGCCCTGCGTTGGTGACAATCTGTGCGCCAGCCGCCTGCAGCGTGAGAACCATGCAACTATTGACCGCTTCGCCGTTAAGGAACACGGCACAGGCCCCGCACTCGCCGATCTCGCAACCGTTCTTGACGTCGGTATAGCCGAGGTCGCGCAAGGTGTGCAACAGAACAGCGTTGGCTTCCGCATCCACGGCATGCTGTCTGCCGTTAACCGTCAGTTGAATCCGTGTCTCGGTCATGTCGCCTCACCATCCTCACCAAGCGCAGCAATCTTCGTCAGGATTCGCCGCGTCAATCCATAGACCACCTGCCGCTTGTACTCCGAGCCTGCGCGTGGTTGAGCCGAGGCCTCCGTTAACTGAGCAGCGCGGTTGATTCGTTCCAGCGTCAACGGCTGGCCAACGAGTACGGCTTCCGCAGCAGGCACTCGAAGAGCCACAGCTGAAGCCGCTCCGTGGGCAATGCGAGCGTCCCTGCACGCGCCACTGACATCGAAGTCTAGGTGCACAGCCACATCAACTTTCGCCATGCAAGAGATCTTTCGTAGCCCCATCTTCTGGAAACTGCCTCTGCTGCTCGCTGGAGGAAGGGGAAATCGCACGCTCGTCAGCAACTCATCGGGACGCCGCTGTGTCTTAAAAGCGCCTACAAGGAAGTCCGAAAGAGCCATCCACCGAATCCCAGCCGTACTGGCTAATTCAACTTCCGCGTCCAACACAAGAAGCGCCGGTGCAGTGTCCGCGCACGGCGCTGCATTGACCAGGTTCCCGCCCACTGTTGCTCGACGTCGGATGAGCGTATTCGCAAAGGTCCTGCAGGCAGAAGTTAGTACCGGTGCGACCCGTTCGACAGCTGAGCAATGGAGCAAGTGTGCGATGGATACGGCGGCCCCGATCGTGACGTGCGCGTCCGTGACCACGATGTCTTGAAGCTCGGTCAATCCAGAAAGATCAATCACGGTTTTCGGCGAGACCTTGCCCGCTCGCATGTCGACGATCAGATTGGTTCCGCCGGCCACCGGAAGTGCTTCCGGTTGTGCCGTCAGCATTCCCAGCACCTCTTCCAGGCTCTTTGGCTTGAGTAGCTCAAACGTTGGAAGTGTCATCAGATCTCCTTTCCGCGAATGAATGGCCGAGCACAAGATGGATATTGGCTTAGGTTTCCGCCCGAAGAGGGACAGAAACCACTTACGTCACCCACGTAGGAGAAAGCGCTTTTTTGCGCTTTCTCCAAGGTTATGCAAGTATTGCCAGGAAGGGAGTTCATTAGGACTCCTTCCTGGCGGCGCTGTTCACAGCGCGAACAATACTTGCATAACCCGTACAACGACAGTGATTGCCTTTGAGGTAATCGCGAATTTCACTCTCTGTGGGCTCGGGAATCTCCTCAAGCAACTTCTTGGTCATCATCAGCATGCCCGGCGTGCAATAGCCGCATTGGAACGCGTTCTCTTCGATAAACGCTTCTTGCAGCGGATCGAGAGACCCGTCTGCTGCGGCCAGTCCTTCGACCGTGCGCACGTCCCCGCCGTCAGCCGAAACGGCAAGCACGAGGCAGCCAAGAACCGGCACGCCGTTCAGCCAAACTGTGCATGCGCCACATTCCCCGATACCGCATCCGTATTTGGCCCCGGTGAGCTCCAATCGCTCGCGAAGGACATTCAGCAATAGCTCATTGGGGGAAACATCCAACTCCAGCGTTTCCCCATTCACAGTCAGCGAGATCGTCGCAACCTCATCAACCGAGAGAACGAGCGCGTCTCCTTCTCCGCAAGGAGCAGCCCTTGGCTGTTCCCGCATTCCACGTTGAACAGTTGCTGCGCCAGCAGAAGCTCGTTCCCAAGCGGCAAGCAACGCATCGTGCACGAGAGCAATTGCGGCTCGTGCTCGATACGCTGCGCTGGAACGAACGTCATCAATGGGTGTGATCTCCTCTCCAGCCACTCGCGCTGCATTCAGGATGAGATTCTTGGTGAACGGCTTCCCGGCCAACATGGAAGACGCTTTCTTAGCTCGAACGACGGTCGGTCCCACGGATCCCAGAGCGATGCGGGCGCTGACGATGTTGTCACCGTCGCGAACGAGCCGCACGGCCACGGAAACCTTGGCCAAATCCGCACGCACGCGGGCCAGCTTCAGAAAAGCACTACCTGTTCCAGGTTGCGGGGAGGGAAGGAGGATGGAGGCAATGAGTTCGCCTTCTTCGAGAGCAACGCGGCCTGGCCCAACCAGCAAGTCAGCGATCAGGACCAATCGAGTACCGCTTGGACCTGCGACTTCAACCTGTGCGCCCAATACGATCAGCGCGGGCACGGTATCCGAGGCGGGAGATCCGTTGGCAATGTTCCCCCCCAGCGTGCCCATCATCATCACCTGCGTTGATCCAAACGCGGCCGCTGCTTCTGCGAGACAGCTGTGGGTCGTCTGTAGTTCATGTGATGTTGCCAGCTCGCGAATACTCGTCAGTGCACCAATCCGCAGGTGATTGTCCTTCACTTCAATCCCACGCAAGCCAGGGATCTGTGTGATATCTATCACACAAGGCGGTGCCTTGGTCTCAAGCTTCATGTCAACGACCAGATTGGTGCCACCAGCCAGGATCTTCGCTCCGGGGCGCTCTGCGAGAACGCCAACGGCTTCCTTCAAGGAGGTCGCTCGCACATAGTCGAAGCCGTGCGCGAGAAGGTGGCTGTTGGTCATCGCGTTCTTGTGCTCGTGGTCATGGGCAGGTTGTTGAATGTCCGTCATGAGCGGTCACCACCTTTCGTCGCTCGATCATCTAGAGCAGATAAGATCTTTTCGGGTGTGTTTGGGAATCGTCGATGCCGGTTCCTAGGGCAGAACGGGAAGCATCCCGTTCTGCGGCTTATCGTGTGCTGCATCAACGGCGCACCTCCTTCTCGTCAAGGCCCTTCAGGATCTTTTCGGGTGTGATGGGGAGTTCGTAGAAGCGTACGCCGATGGCGTTGGTAATGGCATTGGCGTAGGCAGCGGCCACCGGATTCATCGCTGCTTCACCGATCCCCTTGGCGCCAAACGGCCCCGTCGGTTCGTACGAGTCCGCGAAGTGCATGTGCAAGCCCTCGTTGCCTGGCATCTCGTGAATCCCGGCCACCTTCATGTCAACACACGAACCGCGGGAGAGCAGTTGGCCGTCGCTGTCCCAGGCATTGGTCTCGAACAGCGCGTAGCCAGCACCCTTGGACAATCCGCCTTCAAGCTGACCAATCGCCATCGCCGGATTCATCACCGTGCCGCAGTCCGATCCCATGGCCACATTCTTCGTGGTCACCACTCCCGTCCACGTGTCGATCTCCACTTCAACAAACACGGTCACGTAAGCAGGCGGACAGTTGGTGGGACGATAGGACTCCACAGCAGCGATCGTCTTCCAGCTCTCGCTCCAACACCGCGTAGCAATCTCTTTCAATGTCATTTGTTTCTCGGGAATCGAGCGGCAAGTTACGACACCTTGTCCTTGCTCAGGATCTAATTTCAGATCGAGCGCGTCGGCGTAGACGTTCAGGAACTTGGCCGCTGTCTCGAGAATCTCTTCGCGCAGACTGTGGGCCGCCTTGTAGGCGGCACCACCGCCGGCATAGACGCCGCGTGTGGCATGGGTCACGCAGTCGTAAACCGTGGAGCAGGTTTCTGCCGGCGCCATATTGACCAGATCAAAGGGAACGCCCAACTCCTCGCCCACGATCTTGGCCAGGGCTTCTAGCGTTCCGCCGCCGTGATCCATCAACGCGGTAATGACGTCGACGGACCCGTCGATGTTGAGCTTGACCATGGCACCCGAGAAATCGATGACATCCCCTGGTTGAGGAGCACCGGCTGAACTCGTATGGAATCCCCGTCCCACACCTATCCCACTGCGGAAGCGTCCTTCTTTTTCGTTGGGCTGCTTCCGCCCTAGCCACCCAATAAGGGTGGCCCCCTTCTTCATCAGTTCGGGGACGCCGTCGGATAGGACAACGGACTTCACCTGTGGCCCTTGCCCCCAGAACGTGTCGCCGAGGCCGATGTAGTTTTGCATTCGCAGATCCACCGGGTCGATGTCTAGCTTGTCCGCCAGTTCGTCCATCAGCGATTCGGTGGCAAACGTCACTTGCGGATTGCCGAATCCCTGCATGGCGCAGGACAACGCCTTGTTGGTATAGACGGCGGTCCCTCGATAGCGAATGTTAGGAATCTTGTACAGGCTGACCAGCCAGCCAATCGACACACCGAGGAAGCTATAGGCCTGGATGTTGTGCACGCCGATGTCAGCCACCATCTTCATGTCGGCACCGAGTAGCGTGCCATCGTTCCTGGCCGCCAGCTTGAGGTCAATCGTGCATCCGTAGCGGGTGTGATCATGCGCATCTTCTTCACGTGTCAAGGTTAGCTTCACCGGGCGACCGCTCTTTAAGGCCAGGGCTGCGCAGATAGGAATCGGTGCGTTCATCTGAATGCTGGAGCCGAACGTACCGCCGATGGGTACGCGATGCACGTTCACCTTGGACAGAGGGATGTCAAAGATTTCGCCGAGAAGAATGCGAACGTTGTGGATGGACTGTGTCGTCGGCCATACCGTTAATCCGCCATCGGGTTCAGGGCGGCACACGCATGACTTCGTCTCCATCTGTGCGTGGTAGATTTTTGGGAATGTAAACGTTCCTTGCACGAATGCATCCGCATTCGTGAGGGCATACTCAATGTCGCCTTCGTCGATGTCACGCGTACAGGCGACGTTGTTCTCGATGGCAATCTCGTCTTCTCCGAACATCACCGTTTCGTAGATGGCCGGTGCATCCGGCTTCATGGCCTGTTCGGAGTCAGTGAGGGCCGGCAGCACCTCGTACTCCACCTTGATGGCTCGTACAGCACGCTCCGCCAGCTCTTCCGTCTCCGCAGCGACGGCGGCAATGGCCTCGCCCATGCGGCGCACCTTGTTCGCCAGCACGGTGTGGTCCTTGTGCAACACAGGCGGAATGGTGATGATGCGCTCGTTGTAGCGCTTCTGGGGAACATCCTCGAATGTGATGACCGTTACACCCATTGCCTCGGCCACTGACGTATCGATGGACAGGATGTTCGCGTGAGCGTACGGGCTCGACAGAATCCGCCCATGCAACATCCGCGGGAGCGAAACGTCCACGGTATAACGCTCCCTACCAGTAACACGAGCGACCGCATCTTTGCGCGGGAAGGAGTGACCTACTGTAGAGAAGACTTTCTTAGTCATGGCGTGCCTCCGTGGACCCGGGAATGCCGATTATCGGAGCATTCCCACGAGCAATTCCATGGAGTTGCCGTCTACACGTGTAGCGTTCTTTCCCGGTAACCCTAGCAATTGCGTCCTTACGCGGGAAAGAGTGACCTACCAAAGAGAAATCCTTCTCAGCTATCAATCGCTGCCTCCTCATGCCGTGCGTAGTGGTTGTGAACCAACTCAGAGGCCAGTCCTCCGTCGCTTGCCTGAATCGCTTCGAAGATTGCGCGGTGCTCTTGCGCCGACTCGGTCAGGTATTCGCAGCGATTGGGCAGATAGGATTTACGTTCCATGTCCTTCCAGCCCTCGTGATCCATGTAGTCCAAGAAGCTACGCTCGGTACCTTCGACGACCGCGTTTTCCGTGGCTTGAGCCAGCAGCAGGTGGAAATCGCGGTGGAGCCTTATGTAATCTGCGTATCCTTCTGATACAGCGCTGTTCTCCATGCTGGACAACAGCTGTTCGAATGCCTTAGCTTTCTCAGGTGACCATCGAGCCGCTGCCAAGCGGACCATCCCCGACTCAAACACAGCCCGCGCTTCCTGAAGCTGAACAGCCTCAGTCGACAAGGAGATTGCTTTCGCAATCTCCAACGCGGTGCCGTTTTGCACCGCACCGACGTCCCCAAGGGGAGTTGCTACGTAACTTCCCGCCCCAACACGCGTTTCGACCACACCCATCAAGCGTAGCGCTGCCAGAGCCTCACGAACCGACGTTCGCCCCACACCCGTCAACTCAGCCAGCTTGGCCTCCGAAGGCATCCGCTCCCCGGCCACAAGAGAGCCATCTTGAATGGATGAGAGGATCTGGTCTACAACATATTTCGGCTTCTGTGTATCTTGCAGTTGCTTGAACGCCATTGATCACGCCCTCCATTGACAGATAAGCACCGTGCCCGAGCTTCCTCAAGCTACTGTCGATAGCAGTAACCGTAGCACACCACATCTATCAGGTGTCTGACAGATTACTCGAAGACTGTCTCTCGAATCAATGACGCTAATCCTCAGCCCTCGGGGTCACCCTCGGGGTCAAGTCTTGCAATACGACACTAGTTCCCGCTAGACTGCGTTCATGGCCAGACCTCTGAGGATCGAATATCCCGGTGCTGTCTACCACATCACTGGGCGAGGGAATGAACGACAGAGTGTCTTTCTCGATGATGCAGATCGGATTGCATTCCTCAAGCTTGTTCATCAGGTTTGCGAGCGCTTCAACTGGCTCTGTCATGCGTACTGCTTGATGTCCAACCATTACCACCTTCTTGTTGAAACAATCGATCCCACGCTCTCTCGTGGGATGCGGCAGCTAAACGGCGTCTATACTCAGAGCTTCAACCGACACCATGGTCGCACTGGCCATCTGTTCCAAGGCCGTTTCAAGGCGATCCTCGTCGAGAAGGATACGTATCTCCTAGAGCTTTGCCGCTACGTCGCATTGAATCCCGTTCGAGCGCGAATGGTTCAAAGTGCCAAGGATTGGGAATGGAGCAGCTATTGCGCAACCGCTGGTATGGGAGAAGCCCTCCCTCTTCTGACGATTGACTGGATTCTCGCACAGTTCGATGAGCATCGATTAGCGGCACAGAAGGCCTACCGTGGCTTTGTGGCCGCTGGTCGAGGCGCATCACCGTGGGAAGAGTTGAAGGGGCAGATCTATCTCGGAACAGAGGCGTTTGTCGAGAGCCTCCCAAAGCCATCAGAGATGAAGGAAGTACCTCGACTGCAGCGCCTCGTGAGTCGCCCAAGCTTGGGTGAGATCTTCCGGGATACAGAGGACAAAGCGACGATTGCGAGAGCGTATCGCGAGCATGGCTACACGATGAAGGAGATCGCCGACCACCTAAGTGTGCACTATGCCACCATCAGCCGTCGATTGAGGAAACATGAGCAGGCAGGATCTGCTAAATCCTAGTGTCGTATTGCAAGACTTGACCCCGAACGAACTGACT
>Ga0272441_10001691_pt1 | contig 46522 bp, 49 predicted proteins | sample SSMProp6N_FD_193582 | JGI IMG/M metagenome (GOLD analysis project Ga0272441, IMG submission 193582) | Marine sediment archaeal communities from Little Sippewissett salt marsh, Falmouth, MA, United States - SSM-Prop-6N | ecosystem: Environmental > Aquatic > Marine > Wetlands > Sediment ... | reverse complement strand
GAGGAGAACGCTCAGACCTACGGATTGAATGTCACCCTGAATGCGATCGGGCTGCCGAAGAGCACGTGGTACTACTGGAAGAATCAGAAGGTGGACTACGAAGAGAAGTACGCCCATCTGCGTCAGCCGCTGATCGAAGTATTGAGAGAGAACTCCGCGTATGGCTACCGAAGGATTGCCCCCGAACTCAAGGATCTTGGCCACCCAGTTGGAGAGACTGTGCTGCGTCGTGTGCTTCGGATGTGGGATCTGTCATTGCAGCGCTGGGCGGGCAGGCCGAAGCCCTCTGTCCCGAGAAGGATTCTGGCCAAGGACGGTGCTGGAATGAATCTGGTGGCAAGGATGGGCAAGCCGATGCCACTGCAGGTGCTCTACACGGACTTCACAACCCTTCGGTATGCCGATGGCGGGAAGAAGGCATATCTGATGCCGTTGGTTGATGACGCAACGAAGTGGGTCGTAAGCTGGGCGGTAGGGTTTCGCCCAAACACGGAACTAGCGCTTGAGGCGTTGGCGATGGCATCGGAAACCCTTGCCGATGTCGGACTGGGGTTGGCGGGGCGGATCATCCACCATGACCAAGACTCAGTTTACACCGGCTACCGCTGGCTGCATGCTGTGCTGATCAAACATCGATCCCGGATCTCGTTCTCGGAGAACGGAGCGAAGGGGAACACATCGATGGAGTCGTTCAACGGGCGGTTCAAAGGAGAGAACAAGAGCCTGTTCTACGAGGCAGCCAACATCTGGGAGCTGAAGCGGCTGGTCGCTCGGCAGATGGAGTACTACAACTGCAGGAGAAGGCATTCGACGCTGGGGTACATGGCGCCGATCAACTACATCATCCAGGAGGAGATCCTGCCACAGCCTGTACTTGGCTTAGCACTTCAACGCTCCTAAACTGGTGCAGGATTCCAACCGCATATCCCACCCTCCTCGACGAAGAGAAGAGCACCCTCTCATGAGGGTGCTCTTCCCTTTGGTTGGGAGTGCTGGACAGGTTTAGAACTCGCCCGGCGTCACTCGCAACTCACACAGCCATCGAAAGACGCCCCCCGTGCTCGTCTGAGTCTCATAGAGAAGCTCCTGGTCAACGGATTCCTGCACTGTTCGAGCGTTGCTGAGTGATGGTGAATGCCATGCTCCCGATCTCCAGCATCGTGTCAGGCCTTGTGCTGTGGCAGCACCCCAAACGGGCGATATCTGAGCCGTGGGACCTCGTTGCGCATCTTGCGGGCATCGCAACGAACTTGACGAAGGCAGTGATGGTGCTTACGATGTACTTACGAATGGGAGGTGTGCTCGTGAAGTCGAAGATCGTCAGAATCGGGAATTCGAAGGGGGTCCGCCTTCCCAAGCCGTTGCTTGAGCAGGTGGGGCTGGTGGACGAGGTGGAGCTGGAAGTCCGAGACGGCGAACTTGTCATCTCACCTTCCAATCCGGTTCGAGCCGGGTGGAGAGAGGCAGCTGCCTTGCTAGCGCAACGGCAAGAGGATGAACCCCTCGAAGCTTCCACACCAACGCGCTTTGACGCCGAGGAATGGGAATGGTGACGGTTCGCAGCGTGCAACGCGGTCACGTCTACTTGGTGTCGCTAGATCCAACGGAAGGAAGCGAGATACGGAAGACACGGCCTTGTGTCGTCGTCTCCCCGGATGAGATGAACCAACACGTGCGGACCTGCATTGTAGCTCCAATGACGACAGCAAGCCGCAGCTACCCGTTCCGGGTTCGTTGCAGATTCCAGGGGAAGAGCGGACACGTCGTACTCGATCAGATCCGGACTGTGGACCGCTGGCGTCTGATGCGCGAGTTGGGCAAGCTATCGACTCAAGCGCTGGAGCGATCGCTACGCGTGCTCGGCGAGATGTTCGCTCCGTAGAGAAGGACCTACCGAACTGTCTCCCACGCCAGGCTGTCCTGTCGACTCAAGCGACCGCAAGACCCTGCAGAGACATTGCCAGAACGGGGGTAGCAAATGATCGTAGTCCGATGCACCCGAAAGCTGTTACAGCTTCTGGATGTCGCCCCGGCTGATTGCGTCCCCGACACCAGTGCTGCGTTGGGCAACTGGTACGCAAACGTGGTGGAGACCGTGGCGGGTGACCTCGTAGTCTTCGCGAATGAACGGTCCTTGCTCAGTGTCGCCATTCCGGTTCAGATGGTGGCTCGGTTGTTCACGGAGTTCCCGGCGAGGGTGTACACCCTCCTTCGGATGATCGGCGTGTCGACGGATGTCGCACTGCGAGAATGCGCTGAACTGGAAAGCGTTGTGCTCGCTCGAACGAAGAGCCGCAGCGTGCTTGGCTCGCTCAATGAGATCGCGCTGCACTACCAGCTGGTTGCTGCGCGCGACAGCGGACGCGGGACACTGAGCCTGTCGGCCGTGGAACGGCGGCTCAGTCGCTACCTGCACGGACCGCTGAACTACGTGCATCCAGCAGACATCGCTACACAGATCCTCACCGAGCGCTACGGCCATGGCGCTTGACCGGTGCTGGGCAGTCGGCTCGCGCTAGGCGGCGGAACTCGCAGACAGATGGCCTTCCCTGAGAACCAGACACGAACATCTCCCTTGAGCTTCCGCAACTCGAACCAAGGGCCCTTCTGACAGATCTCACATCACTCACACGGACTTCTGGCGAGAAACAGGACCCGAGGACTCGAACCCCGCAATCTTGATGGAGACTGCATTCCCAGTTCTGGTTGGGAGTAGTAGACAGGTTTAGGACTCCCTCAAGGCTTCTGATCGGCAGTGCCGCGGAAGACCTGACTTGACACTAGAGCCAATCGACCCTATGGTTGACATACGATATAGCGAACGATCGGAGATGCGTATGTCAGAAGCGAAGATCTCGCCTAAGTACCAAGTCGTTATCCCAAAGGCGATCCGCGAGCAACTCGAGCTGAAACCTGGGCAGAGGGTCCAGGTCATTGCACATGGCGATCGGATTGAGATGGTGCCTGTTCGCTCTCTGTCTGAGATGCGTGGATTTCTAGCCGGCATCGACACAACAGTGGAGCGGGAATCGGATCGCGAATGAACGTCGTGGACTCGTCTGCTTGGCTCGAGTACTTCGCGGATGGTCCGAATGCCGACGCATTCTCCCAAGCAGTTGAAGCAGTAGATCAGCTCATCGTTCCGATGATCTGCCTCTACGAGGTGTTCAAGATCGTCTTGCGCCAGCGAGGTGAGTCCGCCGCGCTCTCCGCTATCGCGCTGATGCGGCAGGGACGAGTGATCCCTCTCACCGAGCGGATTGCTCTGCTCGCTGCCGACGTGAGCCTGCAGACCAGGCTTCCGATGGCTGACAGCATCATTCTGGCAACCGCACGTGTGCACCGCGCTCACATCTGGACTCAGGATGCAGACTTCGACGGACTGGATGATGTGACGTTCATGGCGAAGGAATAGGTTCCCGAGATTGGAGTGCTCTCTCTGCGAAGTCGCTGCTCAGAGCCACGTGCTAGAGCCTTGTATCGCAGACAGGAGCTGTGTTCCCAGCGCTGGTTGGGAGATGGAGGATGGCAATGGGAGCAATTCGGCCGCTCTCCCATTGCTTGGGAGTTTCGTTTCACGAAACTCCTATCCTCGGCTTGGGGGTCCTCACCGACTGTCCGAAAGCGGAGCCCTGGAGAGCGACAGCTCCCCAGGGCTCGGTTTTGGGAGAGAAGGAGGCTGCAGGAACGGCTTGCCAATCTTCCTGCAGCTTGTGAGATTGCTGCCGCAATCTCTAATCCTTGGGATGAGGGTGCTCACCGCCCCATCCCAACCAGAAGCCCCAGGAACGTTCTTGGCTCCTGGGGCTTCTGGTTGGGAGAGAAGGATTCGAACCCTCACTGACGGGACCAGAACCCGCTGTCCTACCATTAGACGATCTCCCAGAGTTCGAAACGAATGTTACGCCAACGTTCGAAAACCGTCAAGAGGTACCAACAACGGCTTGGTGTGTAGCTGGGATCAACGCTACAATCGGGTCATGAACGATTCAGTGCGCGTGCCAGTTGCGTCCGGCATGTTCTATCCTGCGGATCCCGATGCGCTCCAACGGATGGTTCGACGCTTCGTCGGATCGTCTGCAGAACCTTCCGTGTCGGCGAAGTCCTCTGCCGGGTTGATCGTTCCCCATGCGGGATATGTCTACTCCGGCGCGGTTGCGGGTGCTGCGTTTCGGGAGGCGATGCAGCTGGGGAGGCCCGATGTGATCGTGCTGCTGGGAGCCAGCCATTCAGGTTTGGGGCCCTGGGCTGCCCTTCCTCCCCATGCGGAATGGGCAACACCGCTGGGCACCGTTCCCGTGGATCAGGAGCTTGTCTCAGCACTGTCCGAAGGGGAATTCGAGCAAGATGTCACGCCGTTCGTTCGAGAGCACTCGATGGAGGTCCAGCTTCCGTTCTTCCAGGCAATGTGGGAGTCTCCTCCTCCGATTGTCCCGATTTGCGTGCGTCCGACGTTGTCAAAGTACCTTACACAGGCTGGTGACGTTCTGATGCGTTGCTTGGCCGGGCGCGTTTCGTGGATCGTTGCAAGCTCCGACTTCACACACTACGAAGCGGATGATGTGGCCCGAGATCGCGACGGACAGGCACTTGAACGCATCCTCGCACTCGACTTCAACGGCTTCCGAGCACTGGTGCGCGAAGCGCGCTTTTCGATCTGTGGTGCCGGAGCGATTGAGCTTCTACTACGCGTATCCACAGGGCTCGGCCTGATGGCATCGCAGCTTGTGGAGTATGCTACGTCCGGTGACGCCACAGGGGATCGTTCTTCGGTCGTCGGCTATGCGTCCGTTGTCTTTCGAAGAGGAGAAACATGATCAAGAGCATGACAGGGTTCGGCACAGCTACGGCAGAAGGGAATGGGTGGCGAATCGAGGTCGTCGTCCGCTCGGTCAACCACCGATACCTCAATGCCCGCATTCGCTCGTTCAACGACCATCCGCAGCTGCTTTCACGGGTCGAGAAGCTGGTCAAAAAGCGATTCTCTCGTGGCGATATCAGCGTTTGGATCTCGGTGGGCAGGGTCACGGATGCCTCAACTACCGGCCGCATCGATCGTGCGCTTGCGAGAAGCGTCTTCCATGAACTTGCTGAGCTGCAGCAAGAACTCGGGCTGGAAGGTCCACCTTCGTTGGATGAAGTGGCGCGCGCCGGGGGATTCCAAACGACGGTCGCTGGAGATGAGGAGATCTGGCCGCCGGTGAAGGCTGCACTCTCCGAGGCGCTCGAAGGCGCAGATGCTTCTCGCAGCAAGGAGGGGGAACAGCTGCTCGTAGAGATACGTTCGCAACTGGATGCGCTCAACACGCGTCTGGAACTGGTGCGCGAGCGCATTCCTTCGATCCTCAAAGAGCTCCGACAACGGCTGCAGACTCGTGTTGAGGAACTCGCGCTGAAGCTCGATCCGTCTCGGCTGGAAACAGAGTACATCCTGCTTGCCGATCGATTCGACGTTCAAGAGGAGCTTGTCCGGCTGCAGACACACTTGGAGCGCGCGGAGAAGGTGCTCTCCGCCCGCAAACCAATTGGGAAGGAACTTGACTTCCTCAGTCAGGAGATTTTGCGGGAGATCAACACGCTGGGCTCGAAGGCCCGCGACACGGAAACAAGCTCCATTGTCGTAGACATGAAGCTGGCCGTCGAGCAATTCCGAGAGCAGGTACAGAATGTCGAATGACCTGCACGTAGCCCGCCAAGGGATTGGATGCGGGCTCGCCATTGTCGTAACGGGTCCTTCCGGTGCCGGGAAGAATTCCGTGATCGATGCGGTGATGGAGCAGCTGCCCAATCTCGTGTACTCAGTCTCCTATACGTCTCGGGAATGCCGAGATGGCGAGGTGTATGGAGAAGACTACTACTTCGTCTCCAAGGCAGAGTTTCAAGAACGTATCGACCGGGGGGACTTCATCGAGCATGTCATGTATGTCGGGGATCACTACGGCACCTCCCGTTCGCAGATCGAGGCCGCAATGGCTGCGAAACAGGATGTGATTCTCAATATCGAAGTGATCGGCGCTCGAAAGGTGATGCGTGGCGGAATCGGCGATCACCGGGTGATCTTCGTCTTTCTTGCGCCATCATCGATGGATGTGCTCGAAGCACGGCTTCGAAAGCGAAACACCGAGGACGAAAACGAGATGGCTCGCCGCTTGGAAACCGCACGCGAAGAGATGAAGGCACTCCCAGAATTCGACTATCTCGTACTGAACGACGCATTCGAGGATGCAGTCGATGAACTTCGCGCCATCATCCTGGCAGAACGCTGCCGCATTCACTGCTAGAGCGAACCAACCGTGTCCCAAAGAGACAGCCGACCTCATCGAGGCCGGCTGCGTTTGACTGTTGAATTGGTGCGGGTTTCCTAGACCTTTGCCACACCCTTGGACGAAACTTTCAGGGTCTTCTCGACTCGTCGCTTCAGTTCCTTCCCGGGTCTGAAGAGGGGAACGACCTTGGCTTCGACTTCGATCGGACGGCGGGTCTGCGGGTTAATGCGGCTGCTTGCCTTTCGCGCACGCACGGCAAACTTTCCGAACCCCACCAGCTTGACCTCGTCGCCCTGTAGCAGGGTATCTTGAATCAAGTCAAGCACGGAATCCAGAAGCTCACGAGCTTCTTTCTTCGTTGAACCCGTCTTGTCGGCCAATCGGTCGATGAATTCACCCTTATTCATCCTGTCTCCTCCTTGCAGTCTAGTTCGTGTGTCAAGTTGCCGGCTAAGCATCCTCGTCGTCAATGTTGGCCTGCCCGAGCAAGTCGCGCATGCTCAGAGATTCGTGGCCAGCATCGTCGAGGAATCGGCGATCCACGCGTTCCTTGCGTCCTCCGCGATCCCGGCGCTTGCCAGAACGGCGGCCACCTTGCGATTCGCGTTCGCGTTCGCGCTCTTCGAACGCCGCAGCCGGAATCTCCGGAGGTCCGAACAGGTTTCGCATGCTTAGGCGCACCTGTCGCTTGTCCTCGTTGATCCCGATGATGCGTGCTTGCACCTTGTCACCGACCGTTAGGACATCGCCCGGGGTTCCGATTCGCTGTTCGCTGATCTCGGAGACGTGGATCAATCCATCCACTTCCGGCGTGATCTTCATGAACGCTCCGAAGTCCTTGATCTCGGTAATCTCACCTTCGATGACCTCATCGAGAGAGAACTTCTCAAGGAACTTGCGCCAAGGATTGTCCTTCAGCTCCCGGATGCTCAGAGAAATCCTTCGCTCTGCAGCGTCCGTGCTGAGCACCTTGACTTCCACGGCGTCGCCCTGATTGAGCACATCGCGCGGATGGTTTACGTGTCCCCAGTCGATTTCGGAGACGTGAACGAGACCCTCGATACCATCTTCCAGTTTCACGAAAGCACCGAAGTCCGTGAGCTTGGTGACTGTACCGGACACAACTTGACCACGAGGATACTTGGCCTCGACATCTTCCCAAGGATCGCTCTGCGTCCTTCGGAGGGACAGGCTGATTCGATGGGCGTTCTCGTCGCAGCTTAGGACAACAACGGAAACCTCATCACCCTCGGTAACGATCTCTTTCGGACTCTCCGGATGGCCCCAAGAGAGTTCAGACACGTGGACCAATCCTTCGACATCTTGCTCGAGTTCAACGAATGCACCGAAGTCCGTAACGCTGACGACTGTGCCGTCGACTCTCGTACCGGCTGCATAGCGCTCAGAGATGCCTTGCCACGGATTCGGACGAAGCCGCTTGATCGAGAGGGAAACCTTCCCCTTCTCCTTGTCGAAGTCAATGACTTTCACGTTGACTTTCGTTCCCACAGCGTACTCTGGAGGCGGAACCGGAAGATCCTTCCATGCGATCTCCGATCGGTGAACCAATCCCTCGAAACCTCCGATGTCAACAAACAGCCCGAAGTCCACGATGCTGCGAATCGTACCTTCGATCTCCTGATCCTTCTCAAGAGTGTCGAACAGCGCTTTGCGCTTCTCGCGCTCGAGTTCCTTGAGATAGACCTTGTGCGAGACAACCAGGTTCTTGTCTCGCCGGGAGAGTTCCAAGATCTTGAACGAGATTCGCTGGCCGCGAAGCTCATCCAACGAGCTCGGCAAATCATCACCCAAGTGCGATCCAGGAAGGAAAGCACGAATACCATCGAGATTCACATGGTACCCTGCGCTCTTGACTTCATTGACGATCTCGCCCTCGATGACCTCACCGTTTCGATAGGCCTCCTCGAGGGTGTCAATCCGCTTCTCGTATTCCGCTTGCTTCTCGGAAGCGTAGACCGTACCCCGTTCTTCGTCAATGTAGGTCACGAGAACTTCGATTTCCTCTCCCTCGTCAATGCGCCCATTCTCTCGAAAGGGGGAGAGTTCAGCGACCGGAAGGATGCCTTCCGACTTGTAGCCGATGTCTACAAGGATCTCGCTATCTGTTACCTGGACGACAGTTCCGGAGATCGTGTCCCCGCGACTGTACATCTTCACGTCGCTTTCGGAGAAAGCGTCTTCCATCTTGATCTTCTGTTCCATATTCCTATAGGCACCTACCATCGCGCTTCCTCAGAGTTTCGTCTCTGAGCCCGCAGTCTCTTGTATCTTGCAATCCCAATCCTCCTCGATTCTTCACGCGTTATCAACTCGCAACATCAGTTCCCGGCTCATTGCCTGCGTCCGTTCGGCTCGCGATTCGATCTCGCCGACCCTTTGCGCAAGATCCTGTGCGCTGAACGGCGCTCCAATCGACACCGTGAGCCGCGGAAAGCCAAACGGGTAGTGTGGCGGATACGCTCCGTTCGCTCGGATGTTCACCGGCAAGATCTTCTTCTGGGTCAGGGTCGCAAACCGAACAGCTCCTGCCTTCGCGTCCACATGTTCTCGAGTCGTTCCCTCAGGGAAGATCCCGACCAATCGTTCCCGCTTGATCGCCTCCAGCATCTCTCGGAAGTCAGATCTTCCGAAGCGCTCGCGGTCGATGATCGTTGCCAAGCAGCGAATCACAGGCTGAACAAGCGGATTGCCGCGCATCAGCCCCTTGCGCGCGATGAAGTGGATGCGCCGGAACGCTCCAAACGAAGTTGCCAGTACGAAGACATCCCAATAGCTGCGATGTCTTGCGACAATGATGTACTCACCATCCGGGTCGAAGTTGCCTTTGCCCCTAACCCGTAGCCGGAACGCGACTCGGACGATCACGGCTGACAGAACTGTCACAAAAGCGTAGAGTCCGTTCTTCAGCCCAAGCCCTAACCATCGTCGCAACGTAGTCTCAACCGCTCCTCAACCAACTCCGATGCTTCGGAAATGACCTCTTTAAGAGGCTTTTGGTCCGTTTCGATTATAATTGCGTCGCTGGCGGCTTTCAAGGGTGCAACCGCACGCTCGCGGTCTCTTCGATCCCGGGAAGCCAGCTTCTCCACAATGACTTCAACATCGTCTTCTTGCCTCTGGCCAGCCCTGCGTGCCGCGCGAACACGGGGGGATGCATCCAGGAATACCTTTACATCAGCATTTGGGATCACGACCGTCCCGATGTCGCGGCCTTCCATCACGATGTTGTCGTGGGCGGCAATCGCCTGCTGAAGCTCAACAAGCCGCGCACGCACTTCCGGAATCGTCCCAACTTCAGACGATCCGCGATCCAGCTGCTCGGTGTGGAGCTCGTCCGTTACGTCGCGGCCGTTGAGAAGGAATCGCTCTTCTTGCGTGACCTCAATCTGCATCTCGTCGAGCGCCAGTCCCTCGAGGAACCCAAGTGCCACTGCGCGGTACATCTTCCCGGTCTCCACAAATCGGCATCCGAAGGCTCTCGCCAACGCGCGTCCAACCGTGGTCTTGCCCGAAGCCGCGGGACCGTCGATTGCAATCCTCATGCTGATCTCCCTAGTTCCTCGAATCCTTGTGCCGTTGATCGACAAGTATACACTCGAGATTCTGGATGCCTCCGTTTGAGCCGCTCGGCGGCGCGCGCCGCGGTCACTTCATCCTCAAAGGCTGCGAAGAATGCGGATCCGCTGCCGGTCATTCCAGCATACACACCTCCGCATCGCCCGATGGTGCGCTCGTACTTCACCAGATCTGGGTAGATGCTCTGCGCGGCATGTGCGAGATCATTCGCACCCAACTCAGGAGCCGATGCAAGCTCCCGGGCTGCGTTAGGAAGCCGATCGAACGCAGCGTACACCGCAGCCGTATCACTCCGAATCGGCGGAGCAAGTACCACATAGGACTCAGATCGGAACGGCTCGGATTGCAGCAGTTCACCACGGCCTTGCATTCGTATCCGCCCCCCCTTCAAGAACAGCGGAACATCTGACCCAAGCTGCGCCGCGATCTGCGCCATGTCCTCATGAGGCAGGCGTTCCCCAAGAAGCTTGCTCACCCCCAAGATCGTGGCAGCTGCATCGGATGATCCTCCCCCCATGCCCGAGCCAATCGGTACTCGCTTCCGCAGAGTAATGTGCAGACCTTCCGAACATCCAGTCGCTGCCAGCGCCAATTCCGCTGCAGCCCGAACGATGTTCTCGTCGAGGATGGGGGGATCGCAATCCACCCGGATGCCGTTGCTTGCAAGCGTGAAGATCAGCTCATCGGAGAGGTCGATGGTCTGTACAAGAGAGTCGAGTGCGTGATAGCCATCCGCGCGGTCCCCAATGACGCGGAGCCACAGATTGAGCTTGCTGTGCGCCGCGATCCTTAGGCTCATGGTCCGTGCACGACCCGGCCGCCAAGTATGACCGTGCGAACGGGGTTCTCGCCCAAGCCGTGACGCAGCTCGCGATAGTCACTAACGTCAAGAATCGCCAAGTCTGCCAAGGCCCCCGGTTCGAGCGTGCCAAGTTCGTCATCTCTCTCTAGTGCAGCGGCATTGCCGAGCGTGCAGGCAATCAGTGCTTCTTCCAAGCTCAAGCCAAGATCTGCGACCGCAATGCCAAGCACGGCCCAAAGCGAAGCGGGCCCTGACTGCGCGCAACCACTTCCTGTACCTAGTCCAACAAGCGCTCCTCGGTCAAGCAGCGCCCGCAAAGCATGTGAGTCCATCGAATGCCCCTCCCGCGTCCCAGGGAGAAGAATCCGAGAAACACTTGCAAGAGTAGGCGGCATGGCAATCTCAGCCGATGCCGATCGGACGCCAACCATCGCAGACACATTCAGCTCATAGGCCAGCTTCTCGGCCTCCAAAGGAGCCGCAGCGTCGAGTTGGAGCTTCAACTTCATCCCTGCCCCGCGTGCCGCGCGCAAGACCATGCGCGCTTCGTCCAGGGAGTAAGCTCCTGGACCGCAATGCACCTCGCAGAACTCCGCTTGTCGCTTCTGGCGAATCGCAGGGATCACGTGTCCAATCAACGAAGAGAGTCTCGCATTCCGATCCGTCTGGCCGTCTTCAAGACTTGCATGTAATGTGGGGACAACCCTCGCGTCGCTTTGACGTTTCAGCTGCTGGACAACAGCGAGGGATGCCTCCAAACCGGGGGCGTGCGAGGACTTTAACTCAATGGTCGTGACACCTGCGCGTAGTGCGCGAGAGAGAATCCGTTCGTTGGCCTCGAAGAGATCCGCCTGAGCATGAGCCACTGGAGCTGATCCAACCGGAGCAACCAATCTCTGCACGCCCGGCAGTGACACGAATCGATGGGGATCGATGAGCCCCGGGATCACAACACCACCGTGCGCATCGATCACTGAACGCGTCTTCCCGGATGCGCCATCCCCAGGAGTCGCGATCCGTTCTCCGCGAATCGAAAGCTCCTTCTCCGCGACGATTTGGAGACTCGGGGAGGCAGAACCACGTTCGATCCGCAAAGGACTTACGATCTGGCCGATATTGACGATTAGGATGTTCATGGCCCCCAGACAAGTATAGTTTGCGCAAAGCAAGGCCACAACGCCAGAAGCCCTCTCGATCGTCTCCGATTCCCCCGTTGCAGTACAATACCTCACTTGCTGCGGAATCGAACGAGATGGAGAATCCTATGGCAGACCGAGAACGCGTTCGAAGCTTACGAGGCGGCGGCACACACGTGGGATACATCGCCGTGTTGGGCCGCACAAACGTTGGGAAGTCAACGTTCCTCAATGCAATCGTGGGACGCAAGGTCCTGATCACTTCACCCAAACCCCAGACAACACGCAATCGAATCCGATGCGTGCTCACGACCGATGATTCCCAGATCGTGTTCGTCGATACTCCCGGTCTCCATCTGCAGCAAGATCCACTCAGTCGTCGGCTCCTTCAGGAGGCGAAGCGTAGTCTGCGAGGAATCGATGTTCTGCTCTACATTGTTGAGCCTTGGGGAGAGGTGACCGATCTCGACCGAAAGGTGTTCGAGGAATGGGAAGCTCTGGAGATCCCGCGCGTGCTACTCGTGAACAAGATCGATACCGCAAGGCGCAACCAACTCGAGGAGACACTTCTCTGTTATGCAGCCACCGAACTCTTCGATGAACTGATTCCAATCTCGGCGCTGACACAAGAAGGGATCGAGGACGTGCATCAAACGCTGCTTCGATACTTACGCAAGGGCCCGTTTCTGTTTCCCCCGGACGAGGATACCGACCAGTCGGAGGCGTTCTTGATCGCGGAACTTATTCGAGAGAAGGTCTTTCGGCTTACACATCAAGAGGTTCCATACTCGACCGCGGTTCGTCTCAAGAACTTCCAAGAACGAGATGACGGCTTGGTTGAGATCAAGGCAGAGATCATTGTTGAACGTGCGTCACAAAAGGGTATTCTTATTGGAAAAGGCGGTCGAATGGTCAAGAAACTTGGCACGTTCGCGAGGCAAGACATCGAGGCGCTCCTGGGAGCGCGCGTCTTTCTCGAAATCGTGGTTGCCGTTCGCCCGAACTGGGCACGAAATGCAGAGCAGATTGACCAACTGACACAGCGAATGTAGGCGGACTATGGAGCACGCAGCCCAACCCAGAATCCTCGTCGTCGCTCCAGACCGTGATGCACTGGCCAAGGCGGAAGCGCTTTCTTTGCCTGCCGAGTACACGATGCAATTCGTGGAGATTAAAGAATTCAGCACCGTCGTCTGGAAGGAGATCGACGCTGCGATCTTGTTCGAGACATCATCTGACTCGAAGTCGATCGAGCGCATGACTCGCGAGACCCGGGCGTGCCTGCCGAAGATTCCGCTTCTCCTCGTGAGTGCCCTGCCGCCCCCCGCTGAGCGAGGTGAGGCATCCAACCTTGTTTACTGGGTTCCGCTGTTGAACGGTGCAGCGCCGAAGGAGGCCGTGCTCGATCACTCCTTACGGGCCTTGATCGCCCATCAGTCCACGCGAAGCCAGCTCGCCCACTTCCGAGACATGTTGGAGAGCGCGCCCATTGGCATCTTCCGCCTTCGCGGAAGCAAGCTCATCTATCTCAATGAGTACCTCATGCATCAAATCGGAGTCGATCCGTCGGAGATCGAGGCGTTGCGCATCGAGCATTTCCTTTCGCCGGAGGATCAGGAACGAGCCATGCAGCAGCTGTCCTCCATTGGTGGGCGACCTTTGGACGCACCGCCGAACACGTACAACTTCACCACCCCGTCCGGAGAGGTATTCGTCGGAGAGGTTCGCTCTTGGGCCGTTGGCGTCGGCGACCACGCCTACATCGAAGGAACGATCCGCAATATCACCCAGGAGACGCGAATCCTCCAATTGCACCGCGTCGTGCTGGAACTCACAGAAGTCATACTTGCCGAGGAGGACATCGATCGGATCCTGCAATCGGTGCTCGACACCGTCACCAACTACAGTGGATTCCGGCGCGCAGTCCTTTCGCTCTACGACCTTTCGATTCCTGTGCCCTTCGAGGGTTCGATCCACAAGCTCTATGCTTCCGGGTTGACCGAAGAGGAACGTGAAACGCTCTTTGCGCAGAACCCGATGCCCCTCGAGGAGCGAAGGCTGGTGTTCTCAGACGAATTCAGCCTCGGACCGGCGTTTTACATTCCACACGACAGAATCCCGTGGGACAGCACGGTGGGGATCACCGGCACGACAACAGTCGATGGATGGCACCAGGATGATTTCCTCTTCATCCCGTTGAGAGGATCCGAAGGCATCATTGGCAGCATCTCGATCGATGATCCGATCGAACGAACGGCCCCATCGGTTGCCTCAATTGAACCGGTTGCCTTCCTGGCGAATTTCGCCGCTTTCGCTGTAGAACGCGTGTTCAAGATGCGGCAGCTCCGAAAACGAACCGCGCAGCTTCACGGGTTGTCCTCGCTCGGGTCGCAGCTGACCGCTATCACTGACGAGCGATCGCTTTGCGATACGGCCGTAAACCAGGTTGTGGCATCTCTCGAATATGATGTGTGCGGAATCTGGCTAGTCGACGGCCTCCGATTCGTCCACGATGCAGTCGCAGTGTTCGATGAGATTCCCTCTACAGAGATTCCCCCACGCGGTGATCGCGTGAGCACAGAAGGGCCAGGCATTACGCGCTGGGTGCTCAACCACAGAAAGCCTGCGATCATTCCCGATGTTCGAGCCGACAACCGCTATGACGGAACGCGCGAATCCATTCGCTCATACCTCGCAACGCCGATTTCAGGAAGGAAGGGCACCATTGGAGTTATCTACGCCGCATCGCAGCGAATTGCCGCCTTTGGCGATGATGACCAAGAGATCTTGGGAACTGTCGCAAGCCAGCTTTCGAGTGCGCTAACTGCCCTGCGGCGCCGCGCAGCCCTCAACCGCATTTACGCCTTCGGCCAGCGCCTGGCGATGGTATCCACGGGAGAGCAAGCCGTCTCGCGCACGCTCGACTTCCTTCTCGAGCAGTTCGACTTCCAGCTGACCTCAATTCTCATGCTGGACGATTCAGACAAGCTCTGTGTGGTCGGAGTCCAAGGAGACTCCCGCGAGCGCGGGATCCATGTTGGATGGGAAGCGAGCAAGGATTCCGGTGTGATTGGATGGGTATTCAAGAATCACCGATCCCTGCTGCTCCCAGACGTAACCACGGATGAGCGCTACTCCGATGCCTACCCCGGCACAAGAGCGGAACTCGCAGTGCCTATCCTCTTCGATGAACGGCTCCTCGGCATTATCAATATCGAGAGCCCGCAAATCGCAGCCTTCGATGATGAGGATCGCCAACTCATCGAGGTCGTTGCGGCACACCTTGCTACGGCGCTTTCGAATATCGAATCGAAAACTGACCTTCGAGAGCAAGCAATCCGGGATCCACTCACATCGCTGTTCAATCGGCACTACTTCAATACCATCATTGCCTCGGAACTGAGCCGCGGCGATCGATACAACCGGTCGATGGCGCTCATGATGATCGACATCGACGGATTCCGGGCGGTGAACAACAAACTGGGCCATCTTGTCGGCGATGAAGTTCTTTGCCGCGTGGCGGAAATGCTCCAAGCGAGCGTACGGGAGTCCGATCGCGTCATCCGCTACGGAGGCGATGAGTTCTTGATCTTCATGCCGGAAACCAACGGCCACGGTCACGCAGAACGGATCGGAGAGCGGCTGCGAATGCAAGTTCCCGGCGTGATCGAAGCCTCGCCTGCGGCGGGTTTGCCCATCGGACTGAGCATTGGGATCTACAAACGCTCGCCGCGCGAAGAGCACTCTCTAGAGTACATCCTTGAGGAAGTCGATCGCCGTATGTATGCAGACAAGCGTTCGCGCCACGAAGAGCGGGCCGATGAGTATCGACGTTAGGCCGCTTTCCACGCTGGAGGAGTTCCGCCATTGCGAGGAGCTTCAAGAGCGTACTCGAGGCACGCGCGCTTCCTCCGTCTGGTCCGTCGCTCAACTATCACAAGTTCGCGAAAGCGGCGGCTTGCTGCTCGGCGCAAGCGAGTCCGATCATCCAGGGCGCTTCCACGGCGTCTTGGTCGATATCATCGCCGAGATCGATGGCTATCCCGCGCGCGAAACCGTCGTTCTGGACGTCGCGGAGGATCAGCAATCTCGGGGAATTGCGAGGCTGCTGCGTGCTCATGAACGTGCGATGCTCCAAAAGCTTGGCGTGGATTTGTGCTTTTGGGATACGGATCCGCTACGAAGCCGCGACTTGCTCCTGGAGCTCGATCAACTCGGTGCGATTGCAACGGGGCATATCCGCAATGCATTGGGCGTTCTTCGCGACACCGCCAACGAAGGTTTGGCAACCGATCGACTCCGCGTTGAATGGTGGTTGGATTCGCCTCGCGTAACCGCACATCTGGATCGCGGACGTCCACTCGCCCACCACGAAATGCGTTTGCATGAGATGTCTGTGCTCACGCATTCCTCCGCTGCAGCATCCGGCCTTCGTAGGCTTGTGCGTGTCGAAGGACCTCCAGCGCAGCGTGTCATCCTGATCGAGATCCCAGAGGATCTCGACCGTGTGCGCCGAGAAGATCCTGAACTGGCTACGGATTGGCGTCTGCAAACGCGCGACCTCCTTGACGACTTGTTCAAGCGCGGGTACGTTGGAGTTGGACTCATTCATCAGGGAGAGCGAAGTTTCCTAATCTTCGAATACGGAACCCGCCGGTCGGTGCTTGCTGCATCATCGGCAACAAGTTGAACAGGGAGGAGTCATGAAGAAAGCAGAACTCGCGAAGTACATTGACCATACACTCCTGGGCCCCAGCGCGTCCAAGGAGCAAGTCAAGAAGCTCTGTCAAGAGGCCATCCAAGCGAACGTGGCCACGGTTTGCGTCAATCCATGTCACGCAGCGCTGGCAAAGGATTATCTGGTGGACAGCGATGTACTCCTCTGCGTTGTCGTGGGATTTCCACACGGGATGTCGCTTCCGGAATCCAAGGCGTTCGAGGCGCAAAAAGCGATCGCGGTGGGGGCAAACGAGATCGACATGGTGATCAATGTAGCTGCGCTCAAGGAAGGGGACTTCGAGACCGTTTCCGAGGACGTTGGCGCTGTGGTTGCAATGGCCCGCAAAGCACCGTCTCATGTCGATGTGAAGGTGATTCTTGAGACCGCACTACTCACAGACGAGGAGAAGGTTGCAGGTGCAGTCCTCGTGAAGTCTGCAGGCGCGGATTACGTCAAGACGTCTACTGGATTCGGCCCGGGAGGGGCAACGCTGGAGGATGTCTCGTTGCTGCGCAAGACCGTCGGGCCCAAGATGGGGGTGAAAGCAGCAGGAGGCATCCGGGATGCAGAAGCGGCTGTCGCAATGATCAAGGCCGGCGCCACACGCATCGGTGCCAGCCGCACCCTGGAGATTCTGGCAGGCGCGGAGTAGCCGTTCGGTTACGCACGCTTGGCTTGAACGCGCCGGATATCGTGTCTATATTCTGCCCTCAGGGGGCTACTATGCACTGCACGATTCGAAGGCCTGACTGCCAGCTGTATGACGGCGACGCGACGCGTTTGACTGCGAGAAGCCCTCACGGGGAGTTCTCGGTCATGGAGGGCCATGCGCCCTTGGTTTCGGTTCTCGAGCCAGGCGTATTGCGCGTGCAGCATGAAGACACACTGTCCGTCTTTGTCACAGGGTCCGGCACGCTGCAAGTATCGCAGGCTGGAGTGCAGGTTCTGGTTGAGGTTTGCGATCGCGTTGACGAAGTGGATGCAGCGTGGGTCCGGCAACAGCTTGCAGAGAACGCCGCCGATATGCCGGAGAACGACCATCTCAAGCGGTTGCTGGAGGCAAAGGAGCGTTATGGGTAATCGAGTCGTTGTGACCGGTGTAGGACCCGTCACGCCAATCGGTATTGGTGCAGACACATTCTGGGCAGGACTTCGATCCGGCCGAAGCGGAGTGCGCAACGTCGAAGACCTCGTCGATCTCGAAGGCATCGACGTCAAGATCGGCGCTCCGGTCGACGACTTCGACCCCGTAGACTACATCGAACCGAAGAAGGCACGCCGGTTGGATCGCTCCGGCCAATTCGCTCTGGCTGCAGCCAAGTTGGCGCTGGAGGATTCCCAAATCGACCTTCTCGCATGCGATCTCGAGCGATTTGGGGTCGTCGCAGGAACGGGGATCGGCGGCATGGAGACCTTCGTGGAGAACTTCACGAAGATGGTTGAACAGGGCCCGCGCCGCATCAGCCCCTTCTTTGTGACTCGGCTCATGCCAAACGCCATCTGTGGAGAGATCTCCATTGCGCACGGCCTGAGGGGGTCCAACTTCGGTGTGGTATCCGCATGTGCAAGCGGAACCCACGCCATCGGCCTGGCGACAAAGCTTATCCAAGCGGGTGACTTGGACTGCGCCATCGCTGGGGGTGCTGAGGCGGTCCTGTTGCGCGTTACCTACGCCGGCTTTACACGCATGGGTGCGCTCTCGAAACGCAACGATGATCCGGCATCTGCGTCTCGCCCTTTCGAGAGCGATCGAGATGGATTCGTGATGGGTGAAGGTGCCGGACTGTTGGTTCTGGAATCGTACGAGCATGCCCGCGCTCGGGGAGCGACGATCTACGCTGCCATCGATGGTTTCGGCATGTCCGCCGATGCGTCACACATCACCTCCCCCGTCGAAACCGGTGAGGGTGCAGCAAGCGCCATGCACATGGCGCTTCGCTCAGCTGGATTACTGGCAAGAGATATCGAGTACATCAACGCGCATGGAACGTCCACACAACCCAACGATCCTGTGGAAACACGCGCGATCAAACTCGCGCTCGGCGACCACGCTTTCCAAGTGAAGATCAGCTCGACCAAATCACAACACGGCCATCTCCTGGGCGCAGCCGGCGGCGTCGAAGCCATTGCGACCGTGCTCTCCATGAGACATGGATGGATTCCTTCAACTCGGAACCTGATCACTCCGGATCCGGAGTGCGATCTCGACTACACGCCCGAACCGATCGAAATGCCTGTTCGAATTGCGCTCTCCAACTCGTTTGGGTTTGGAGGTCAAAACGCAAGTTTGCTCTTCCGGAAGGTCGAAGCGTAGGTCCCCAGCATACCAGCTGAAGTTCTTCGGAGTTGTTGACCCCACGGTGATCGTGGCGTCGCGCCTATGCGAACTGCCTGAGAAACCGCAAATCATTCGCCAAGAAGAGACGGATGTCATCAATCCCGTAACGCAGCATCGCCATCCGTTCGATGCCCAGTCCGAAGGCGAAGCCCGTGTACTTCTCCGCATCGTATCCGACGCCGTTGAGCACGGCCGGATCCACCATCCCTGCACCCATGATCTCCATCCAATCGTCTGCATCCGGAGCTTTGATGTGCACTTGGACAGACGGCTCGGTGAAGGGGAAGTAGTCGCCCGAGAAGAGCATCTCGTATCCAGGGCCGAAGAACTCGGCAGTGAAGGTTTCCAGCACGTGCTTCAGGTTCGCAAGTGACAATCCCTCTTCAATCCAGAGAAGCTCAATCTGATGAAACACCGGAGAATGCGTCGCATCCTGCGTGTCGCGGCGATAGCATCGCCCAGGGCAGATGATGCGAACCGGGGGCTCCATCGTCTCCATCACGCGGATCTGAACGGGTGAAGTGTGGGGACGTAATAGATGCGTGTCATCGATATAGAACGTATCCCAGTCGGCACGTGCAGGATGATCCGCAGGGATGTTCAATGCCTCGAAGTTGTAGTACTCGGTCTCGATCTCCGGTCCTGTGGCAACGCTGAATCCCATGCGCATGAAGATGGACTCGATTTCGTGCTGCACAATTGTCATAGGATGGAGGCGCCCAAGCGGCCTGCAGACGCCCGGCATCGAAACATCAACGGCATCCTGGTCCAATTGCTGGCGCTCGGTTTCGGTGCGCAGTTTCGTTTCCCAATTCTTGAATTCCTGCGTTGCGTGCGCCTTGAGTTGATTGATGAGTTGCCCGGCCTGTCCGCGTTGATCCGCCTCAAGGGTTCCCATGTTCTTGAAGAGCTGAGGAATACGGCCCTTTCGCCCGAGGAACTCGACGCGAAATGCTTCGAGCGCCTCGGCGTCGCCAAGCTGCTGGAGACGAGCCGAGAGGTTCTGCTCGATTTGGCCGATCTCTTGCCGCAAATCCTCAAGTCCGTTCATGGTCACGGATTATAGCGACGCGTTTTTGCGTTGACAAGGCGCTTTTGCTCGTATAGTCTCATCGCGTCCGAAACGGCAAACGCAGCAACTTCTGTACCTAGGAAAGGGGATCGAACATGCCCGATGTCGCCCAACGCCAGCAGCAGCTTCTCGATCGAGTGCCCGTGGATGCTTTCATCTCCGTGAACCTGGAGGGTTCCGATCCTGTTTCCATACGCTACTTGACCGGATTCACCGGAGAAGGTGCATTGATTCTCTCCCGCACAGAGGTAGTCCTCCTCACAGATTCCCGGTACACGGAACAGGCCAAGCAGGAAACCGAAGGGCTGACGATCAAGGAGACAAGAGGCTGGACCGTGAAGGGGTTGTCCGATGCATTGGTCGAGCGAAACCTTGTCCACGTCGTCTTCTCTGCCACTAGAGCAAGCCTCCAATGGTACAAGGACTTACAAGCCCTTGGGACGCTCGAACTCAGTTCGGAGAAGGATCTCGTGGCGCAGCTGCGAAGAACCAAAACTGCGGAGGAACTCGGACACCTGCGTCGCGCGGCGGCCGTCGCGGATCAAGCCTTGGAAGCGCTGCTTCCTCAGATCAAGATCGGCATGACCGAGACGGAGATTGCACTAAGGTTGGAGGTGCTGATCCGCGAATCCGAGGCGCAGGGCATCGCCTTTGACGTCAACTGCTCCACAGGCTCGAATACCGCACTGAATCACTACGACCCTTCGCTTTCCCCTTCGTGCATCCAAGCAGGAGACCTGTTGCTGTTTGACTTCGGAGCGCAGGTTCAGGGCTATCGCTCCGATATGACACGGACCTTTGCTGTTGGAGAACCTCATGACAAAGCGCTTGAGATCTATGACATCGTCTTGACAGCCAATTGCAAGGGCATCGACGCAATCCGCGCAGGCGTCACAGGCATCGAAGTGGATGCCGTTTCCCGCGATCATATCCGTGCGTCCGGGTATGGTGAGTATTTCGGCCACGGACTTGGTCACGGGATCGGCCTGGAGGTTCACGAACCTCCCGGCCTGTCGCCGCTGAGCAAGGACACGCTGGAAGCTGGAATGGTCGTCACTGTTGAGCCCGGAATCTACATCCCGGGCTTCGGTGGCGTCCGCATCGAGGACGATGTGGTGGTCACAGCGTCCGGTTGTGAAGTCATTACAACGTTCCCCAAGGATCGGTTGATGTCCGTTGGTTAGTATAACTCGCATGTCGCTGCTGCTCGTTACCCTTGGGATACTGACCTCAATCGTCGGCTGCACCTTCTTCCAACAGGGGCCGGTCGCCGACTTCAAAATCAACCCAGTGGTGCTCTACGCAGGCGAATCCGTGACACTGGATGCCACCCTGTCATCTGGTCCCGCAGGTGTCGTCTCATACACGTGGACAACGAGTGATGGTCAATCACTTGCCGGCCGGCAAGTGACGACAACGTTTCCTGAACCCGGCAATCACAAGGTCACACTCGTCATCCAAGATGCAAACGGCAATCTGGCCGAGCAAGCGCAGGAGATCACCGTCTATCTGCGTAGTGGCACTGTGCTCTTGGAGGAGGACTTCTCCGATGGTGATCTTGCGTTGGCTCGGTGGGTGCTCGATCCAACGTGGGCCTCCGTTCAAGACGCGGACATCGACTACATCCTAGGAGACGGAGGATATGCGCTCTATGTCCACAGCCCCCAAACCCGGTGGCATCGCCGCTACTACGCGATCGATCTTCCACCGCTGCGGATCGGTCAGTACTTCGAATTCTCATGCAGGATCATGGTGTTGAGAAACCAAGACGGCTACAGCTACGTGTTTGCACCGGGAAGAAAGGATCAGAGCGAGCTTGCCGGGGCGCTTCCTTCCTTTGGGTTCAGCAACGCCCAGGACGGGAGCTCAATCCATGTCCCGACGATTTTCGGTACCGACGTCCGTCACCCGATCGGGTATCTGCCCGACGTTTACCGTTGGCACACCTACATGTTCACCTTCACGACGGAGAACTTCCTGTTCCATATCGATGGCATCGAATGGTTTTCCGGCAGTTTGACATCCCCGTTGAACGAGGCAGCTCAATGGACCATCGTGCTCGGAGAGGAGAGCCTCGAGGAATCCTGTAGCGTCTACTACGATGAACTTCGGGTGATCATCAAGGAATAGGGTGCTGCATTGCACGGGAACGTCCGGGTTTGCAGCACACTCCGGGAATCGAGAAGATGAAGGTACCATGGCGCTCGGAATTGCTGCTCTCCTAATGGTATGGCTTGCGTTGACGCGCACGCTGGCGTTGACATCTGTGCTTGCAGGCGTTCTCAGTTCCGTGCTGGTCGCCGTCTTTTGGCGTGCAATCATGCCGGAGGTTCCATCTTCGGTTCACACCATGGTTCGCCACCCGATTCGCGTCATCCGTTTCGTGCTCGTGCTGGCCCGGCGCTTCGTCCTCTCCACACTGCATACGACGTGGCTCATCCTCAGGGGAGGAGAGGAGGGCCGCATGATCGCACTTCCCATTCGCGTCGAAGATACGCTGGCCCGGTTTATCCTGCTAAACTCCATTACGCTCACGCCGTCTACGATTTCACTGCTCATCGAGGATGACTTGCTGTACATTCATTGGCTACAGGCATCTGGTCAACAGACTGATTGGCGAGCGATCAAGGAATCGCTCGAAGTCTGCTTACAGAGGCTGTTCGAGAGGGCGGGCAATGGGGATCGTTAATGCGCTCGTGCTCTGCTCCCTGGCCCCGGTTCTTTTTCTCTTGTGGCGCGGCCCCACAGCTTGGGATCGTCTGCTCGCCTACAACACCGCCTCGAATCGGATCGTCATCGTTGTGTGTCTTGTAGCCGTGGCAACAGGTGAGGCAATCTATCTTGACGTAGCCATCGGGTACGCTGCGTTGAGCTTCCTTGGCGTCGTCATCATCTCCCGTTTTCTGGAACGTGGAGGAGGGCATCGATGACCACTGCAGCGTATGTCCTCATGGGACTCGGAGTGGGCTTTGTGGTTGTCGGATCCATCGGAATGCTCCGGTTTCGCGACATCTACTCACGTTTGCAGGCCAGCGGCGTCTCGGACAACGCCGGTCTTGGGCTTCTTCTTGTGGGTTTGATTCTGCATACGGGCTGGAATCGGCACGACATCACGCTGGTATTGCTGCTACTGCTCATGCTGATCACCAATCCCATCGTGACGCACAGCGTAGCGCGCAGCGCCTTTGTCCAGCGTCATCGTGAAGAGGAGAGCGAGCTATGATTGCGCGCTGGATTCTCTTGTCTCTTCTTCCAGTTGTCGCGGGCATCTCTTTGACTCAGTCCCGAAGGCTGTCCGCCATTATTGGGATGGGCCTGTTCAGTCTTGTGCTGGCGGCAGTCTACTTGCTGATGCATGCACCTGATGTAGCCATTACGGAGGCAACCATCGGCGCAGCCTTGGTCACTGCCATTTACGTGCTGGCCATTCGTCGAACAGGAAGATTGACCGTCGTCGCAGACGAGGTACCGGGTTTGATTGCCCGCGAAGGCGACCGTGTTGCAGGCCTTGAGTACGAAATCTTGAAGGGATTCGCCCAGCAAATCGGTCTGGACCTCTCCATCCAGTTTGTGCCCTTGCGCCGCGTTCGCTGGCTCGTTGCGCATCACGAAGCGGACTTGGGTGCCGGCGGCATGATCCATTGCGGTGATGCGGAAGGAACCTTGTCATCCACTCCGATGCATCTGGCAACCGGCTTGTTTGCATTCTCTGGGACAGGGATGCAGCAGGAGACCGAGCCGGCAAGAGAAGCTCCTGACTATGAAGGCTACTTCTCCGAACTGCTCGCGCATGACAAGCAAGGTACGCTCTCTGCAGCGGTCACTTCACTCGACTTGGCACGCGTTCTGTCTCTCGGACGAGTCGGTGCAGCATTGCAGGATCTTGCACGGGTAGATGGCGAGTATGGCTACGCGTTCTTGATCTCAAGACGGCGAACGACGCTCCAGCGGGACTACGCCGCCTACCTGACTCAATTGCGTGCCTCCGGCCGATTGGACGAAATGATCGAAAGGCACTTCACATGAAGAGGCATCGGGTCCGAATCATTGCCGCAACGGGCATCGTCTTGGCGTTTGCCATCTTGGTGTCCATCATGCATCTTGGCAACGCGCCTGACCCAAGTGATTCTACGCGCTATCTCTCTCGTGCACTGGAAGAGACAGGGGCATCCAATCGAGTCGCCGGTGTCTACTTGAACTACCGGCTTCTCGATACGCTGCTTGAAGTGCTTGTGTTCTCTGTCGCTGTGTTAGGCGTACGGCATTACCTACAGCAATCCGAAGGTATGGAGTTGCCTGACTTGTCGGAATCCGAGGTGGTGCGCACGGCCGTCGTTTTCCTATCGCCACTTGCCCTGCTCCTTTGTGCGTTCTTCGCGATCCTCGGCCACATCTCGCCGGGCGGGGGGTTTGCGGCAGGCGTGATCGCTGCAAGTGGTCTCTTGTATGTCGCGATCGCCCATGGAATGGGAGCCATAGAAGCGCAACTGAATCCCGGGAGGATGGCGAGGACCGAAGAGACCATCTTGCTTGCCTTGCTCATATTCGCCCTCTCTCCGATCGCTTTTGGGAAGCTCCCACTCAGCGATTTGCTAGCCAAAGGGACACCCGGCCGGTTGCTCAGCGGTGGCTCTATTCTTGTCTACAACATCCTCATCGCGCTGAAAGTGTTCGTTGGCGCATGGGCGGTTATCGCTGTATTCGCGCAACACCGGGGGGAACTCTAGTGGCCGCAGTCATCGCATTCATCCTATTCGGGATCGGGGTGTTGGCGCTCGTCCTGCGCCGAGATCTTGTCATTAAACTGCTCGCGCTAGGCTTGGTCAATGCTGCCACGATTCTCTTTCTCGTCTCTATTGGAGATCGCCCGGGAGCCAAGGCTCCGATCCAGCTTCCAGGCGAAGTGGCCATCCTGGCGGATCCGTTGCCGCATGCCCTTGTGCTGTCCGCCATCGTTGTAAATTTCGCGATCTTGGCACTGGCATTGGTGTTCGTCATGATCCTTGTAGAGCGCTATCACACAACAGATTCTACACGTATTGAGCAAGAGATGGACCGCGAGACGGATGAGGAAGAGACGCCATGCCTCTGATCCTGCTGCCCCTTGTGCGCTTCGTGTTTGCAATTCTGACGATCTCCTTTGCCAAAGCGCGCAAAGCGTTTGCCATTCTCTCGCATGTCGTCGACGCCGCCTTGCTTGGTCATCTCCTCATGCTACTCGTGCGAGGTGCCCCAACGTCAATCACGATCGGGGGCGCACCCATTGGCATCGGCATCTCAATGATTGGCGACCAAATTGGGTTGACATTCGCCGTTCTGGCTTGGGTACTCAGCGTTGCGATCACTTCGTATACGTGGAAAGATCGCTTGCGACCGTACTTCTTCCTACTGCTGAATCTACTGATTGGTGCCTGCTACGCCCTCTCATTTACAACAGACCTCTTCACCACATTCTTGTTGCTTGACCTATCGACGCTTGTAAGTTTCCTCTTGGTCGGATACCAGCGACGTCCACGGCAGATCTGGGCCAGTCTGCATTACATGATCCTCTCGTCATTGGGGATGAGCGTCTTTCTGATCGGCATCGGCGTTGTCTATTCTCACTGCGGTTGCCTCGATCTTGTCGTACTGGAGAGCCTGCTCAGCGAATCATTGGGCGAGCCTTGGCTCCACCTCGCAGGCGCGCTACTCGTCGCAGGTCTGGCAGTGAAGGCTGGCGTCTTCACCTTCTCGCTTTGGCTGCCTTCGGCGCATGCTCGTGCCATGCCGGCGGTCTCAGCTCTGCTCTCCGGTTTGGTGATCAAGATGGGGGTCGTAGGACTGCTTCGGCTGGGATTCGTCTTCCCGATTGACCTGCCGCTCATCGTGTTGGGCGCAATCACAGGAATCCTTGGAATCGTCTATGCGCTGAATTCGTACGACATCAAGCGGTTGCTGGCCTTTCATACGCTCTCTCAGATCGGCTACATCCTGATTGGATTCGGCGCACACACAGAGGTCGCTCGACTGGGTGCCCTTAGTTATGAAGTTGCTCATGGACTGTTCAAGGCGTTGCTCTTTCTGACCATCGGCGAGGCAGCATCGCATGCCGGTGGCTCAAACCTCAAGACCCTTATCGAGAACAGGCAACAGATTCCCCACGGCACGCGCATCGCCCTGATGATTGCCGTTTTGGGAATCATCGGGCTTCCACCCTTGGCAGGCTTCGATGCCAAAGCGATCCTCGAAGACGGCTTGGCCTCCGTACCTTTACACCTCATTGTGCTCCTGATCTCCATTGGTACGGTCATGTCGTTCGCGAAGCTGACGCCTGTCCTTTTTTCGCGCTCCACGTGCAAGACGACCCGCAGTCGGATTCTGTCCTACGCGTGGCTGGGAGGAGGCATTGTCCTGTTTTGGCCGCTTTCGCTGCTCCTGGTGTCGCCTGGCATCAATCTTCATGCATTGACCGCTCCGCACATCGCGGAAGCTTTCGTCGTCATTGCTCTGGGTGCTGCGCTGTACTTGCTGATCCGGAAGAAGCGGTTCCAGCTTCCCTTGGAGATCTTCCGCCTCGAGACGAGCCCTTTGATGATCCTTCTTGGATTCTTCTTGGTTTATGGCCTTCTCGCGATTGGACGATAGAAGGATGCATTGCAGGTAGGATTGCGGTACGTTCTCCGACATGAGACACTGCAATCTGAATGACTACGATGCGTTCCTGGTCGATGTGGATGGCGTCCTTGTTCGCGACAGTGAAGTGATCCCCGGCGCTGTCGAGGCACTTGCAGCACTTCAGGAAACCGGTTCGGTCTTCATCATCACCAATAACTCGACACGTTCCCGGAGAGGGTTGGCCGAGCACCTGGCGCAACTTGGATTCCGTATCGATGCCAGTGCCATCGCCTGCACCGCGTACGGCGCCGCGAACTGGTTGGCCAAGCAGTTCGGCACGGTCAAGGTCCTCCCGCTCGGCGAGACGGGTCTCACCGAAGAACTGGAGGCCGCAGGCCATCGCATCGCCGGTGATGCGGACTCCGTAGCGTGGATCGCGGCAGGCATGTGCCGGCAACTCACCTACGACCTGCTCTCCAGAGCACTGCAGGCGCTCTTGGCCGGCGCACATCTCCTTGCGTGCAATCATGACCCAACCTACCCAGCCCCTCAGGGATTGCAGCCCGGTGCCGGGGCGATCGTGGGCGCGCTGCGCGGAATGGGATTCGATCCCGTACACACGATCGGCAAGCCGTCCCCGGATCTCTATGCCCTTGTTGCAGCGCAACTCGGCATCGAGCCCTCGCACATGCTGATGATCGGAGATCGCCTGGATACCGACATTCTCGGCGGCAAGAACTATGGAGCGGACACGCTGCTCGTCCAGTCGGGCGTTTCGCGCCTCGAGGAAATGGCAACGCTGGGCATCACACCGACTTGGACTGCACAAGATCTTCTCCAAGCCGCTCAGGGAAACGCACGTCGTTTGCCTGAATTGCTCCCGGATTGATCGCGCCCGCGCAGTGGTATACTTTCGGCACGTAGTCCGAGGAGGGATCGATGACACAGGTCATGCACGTCAGGGGCTTGGCAAAGCGGTACGGTGACGTACGGGCCGTCGACGGCATTTCCTTCGAGGTCCAACATGCAAGTCTGTTCACGATTCTCGGGCCGAACGGCGCGGGCAAGACGACGACCCTCGAGATGCTCGAAGGGATTCGCGAGCCCGATGCCGGGGAAATCACGATTCTCGGTGAGCGCATGCGCCGCGTGACGCGAGCCGCGAAGCAGCGCATGGGTGTCCTCTTGCAGGACGGCGGTTTCGAGCCACATCTGAAGGTCAAAGAAGTGCTTCAGCTCTTCGCTTCGTTCTTCGATCACGCAGTTTCAATCGCTGAGATTCTCGAACGGGTTTCGATGACCGACAAGGCCGGTGCGCAGGTCAGAACCTTGTCCGGCGGGCAGCGACAGCGCATGGCGATCGGTGCCGCCTTGGTCAACGACCCTGATCTCGTGTTTCTGGACGAGCCCACGACCGGACTGGATCCGCAGGCACGCCGCAATATCTGGGACATCGTTGCGAATCTGAAATCTCGCGGCAAGACCCTTCTGCTCACAACGCACTACATGGAAGAGGCTGAGACACTCTCCGACCATGTTTGCATCATGGATCACGGCAAGATCATCGCGGAGGGCTCGCCACTTGAACTCACTGCAGGACTCGGAGAGGAGACCTTGATCGAGTTTCGTTTGGATGATCCGGACACGCAGACGCTTCGCCAGCTTGAACCATGCTGCAAGCAGATCCGCGTCAGCGGGTCTCAGGCAACCCTCGAGACCCTTGATCTTCGAGAGACCATGGCCCGCCTCCTGGATTGGTCTGAGCAAACGTCCGAGGAGTTCCACGACCTGCGTATTCGCCAACCCAATCTCGAGGACGTCTTCCTCGCATTTACGGGAAGAAAGCTGCGCGAATGAAAGACGTATTGCAGTTGGCGCGCACACACGTGGTCACGGCGTTTCGCGAGCGCGTGACGCTGTTCTGGTTCCTGATCTTTCCCCTCTTCTTGCTCACGATTCTCACGCTGATCTTCGGTCAGCTCGGTCAAGAGGCGACCATTCACTTCCAAATCGCGCTCATCAATGAGGATCATGCGGCAGGTCCAGAGAGCTTCTCCGCGCTCATCGAATCGACGTTCGTGCGGCTGTCAGCACCTCAAGAGGACTCCGACATGCCCCTGTTCGACTTGCACCAAGCGCCGCAGGGGGAGTCGGCGTCGTTTCTGGAAACCGAGCTCTCCGAGCTGCGTCGCGGGGACCGGGCAGCAATTCTTGTGATCCCGCAGGGCTTCCACACCAGCGTGCGATCGTCCTTCGGAGGAGAATCGAGCGGACACACACTAGAACTCTACATGACCGACGCAAGTGTCACTTCAGAGACTGCAGCGGGGATCATCGAGCAGATTCTGTCAGGGATCAATCGCGAGATTCTGATTCGCGGCAATGCATACCACACCGAGCAAGCGGTGGAGATCAAGACCGAATGGCTCGGACAGCAAGACGGCAAAGGAGTCTCTTACGTTGACTTCATACTTCCGGCCATCATCCTGATGGGCTTCTTCACGAACGGCTTGTTCGGCGTCCCTGGAACCCTTCTCTTCAACCGGGATCGCAAAGTACTCCATCGGTACTGGGTCACGCCCGTCACGGTGCCTCGCTATCTGACGGGATTCGCGCTGGGCCACCTTGCACTCTGCGTCCTGCAGTTTGCGCTGCTCTACACGTTGGGCAGGTTTGCGTTCCAGGCGAACGTCAGCTTCAGCAATCCACAGACCATCCTGCTACTTCTCCTGAGCGCCATCACCTTCATGGCGTTCGGTCTCTTCATCGCCGCGATCGCCAAGACGGCAAACAGCGGCATGGCCGTCGCCAACATTCTAAACATGCCGATGATGTTCCTAAGCGGCATGTTCTTTCCGGTCGCCGGGCTGCCCACCTTCATACGGATCATCGTCTACGCCAATCCGGTCAGCTATCTGCTTGAAGGATTGCGCAAGAGCGTGGGCGTGCAAACCGGAACGCTCATGCCGGTTCAGCTAACCTACCTCGTACCGCTCGCGTGGATCCTCGTGTCCGCGATGGTGGCTAGCCGAAGACTTCGTTGGGACGTGGACCCATGAGGACGTTTCGTGCGCTGCTTCTCACCGAGATCCGAAACTACTCCCGGGACTGGGCAACGCTCTTCTTCACGCTCCTCTTCCCGCTGATATTCGTGCTTCTGTTCGGGGTCCTGATGGGTGGGATTGGGGACATCGACCAGGCCGTCGTCGGCGTGCTGGTGACGACCGATGCTGATTTCGGAGACGAACTGATCGATCTCCTCCTGACATCCGGTGTCCGCTCTGTCAAGGCTTACACGGACGCGAGCAAACTAGGCGGGGCAGTCGAAGACCACGTCGTCGACTTCGGGCTCCGTTGGGACGGCAGCACACTTCACACGCTCTATGATGCATCACGGCTCCAGGAGAACTTCGCCTTTCAACAGCTGGCAGAAGGCATCGCAGCGGATTTCGATCTCCTGCGCCAAGGCGCTATGACACCCATTCAGGTCCAACGCATTCACGCAGGTGATGTCGAGATTACAAGCTGGTTCCATCTGGTGTTGCCGGGGATTCTTGCGTTCTCGGTGCTGACTGCGGGCTTGTTCGCTGTGTCCGGACACCTGACTCAGATGAAGGAACGCAGCATCCTCGACCGACTGCTCGTTACTCCGATGCGCCCGACTGCGTTGCTTGTAGCCATTGCCGCAGTTCGGCTCGTCATCGTCTTTCTCTCTACGCTGATCACGTTGTTCGTCGGCATCCTTGTGTTTGGCATGCGCTTTGACGTCGACTGGCTTCGCTATTGCATCTTCGTGGTCTGTGCAACGTTCGGCACCATGGGCATGGGAACGGTCATCGCGCTGCTTGTAAAGCGTCCGTCAAGTGCAGGCAACATCGCAAACGCAATGGCCATGGTCATGCTGTTCATGGCCGGAGTTTACTTCCCGATCGAGTTCATGCCGCAGTCTCTACAGGCAGCGAGCCGTGCCATGCCACTCACCCACATGGCGGAGGCCATGCGCTACGTGACCGGAGTTCAGGAAATGGGAGATCTCCGTTTCTGGCTCACCAGTATGGTGTTCGCGATCGTGGGCCTTGTGCTCTTCCCGCTGCTGGCGCGCTATGTCGTCAAACCGTCGCGACGCTAGGGTGCCTGTAACCCGAATACGCGGATCACGCCAAGTGAAGCAAGCAGCACCAACACGCCGGCAATTACGACCCCCAAGCTAATCCACGCAATGGCAGCCCGTCTTGGGATTCCCAGGAAATGCGCGACAAGCGCACCCGTCCACGCGCCGGTACCTGGCATCGGAATTGCCACAAACAGAAGCAACGCAGGGGGGCCGAGCCTGCGCACCCAGGTCTCCTTCCGCCGCGTTCGTTCATAGAGCCATTGCATGATCGCACGCGTTCCACGCCAAGAGACGAGCCACGGCTCCAAATGGCCCAGGAGGGCAAGAAGCACCGGCGCAATCAACAGATTCCCGGTCAGTGCAAGCGCAAGCGCACCTGCTGCGCTGGAGCCATACGCAAGCGCAAGCGGAATCCCGCCACGCAACTCCAGTACAGGAGCCGCCGAGACGCAAATCATGAGAAGCGCAGTCCAAACACTCATGCCCGTAGTCTATCGCCTTCGGAACATCCGCGGTAGCCACGCAAGTGCAGGCACAGTCCGAAATGCGTTTGACGCACGTTCCTTGTGCTCGCATAATCGCGCCCAAGGAGGTGGGGCTATGAGACTCTTCAACACCCTCACAAACACGTTGGAAGTGTACGCGCCGCAAGATGGCAAGACCGTGGGGATGTATGTCTGTGGCCCCACGGTCTACGACAACGTCCACATCGGCAACCTTCGCCCGATTTTGGTGTTCGACACGCTTCGTCGCTACTTCGAGCAGTATAAGGGCTGGGAAGTCATTCACGTTCAGAACGTCACCGACGTCGACGACAAGCTGATCAATCGGTCGATCGAAACAGGAAAGAGCGTGGAGGAGATCGCCAGGAACTACACGAAGGCTTTCTTCGACTTGGTGGACGGACTCGGCGTGCTGGAACCGACGCATTCACCGCGCGCAACGGAACATGTCCCCGAAATGATCGAACTCATTCGCGAACTGGAAACCGCCGGATTCGCATACGCGCGAGATGGGGATGTCTACTTCCGCGTGGAAGCCGTGCAAGACTACGGCAAACTCTCCGGTCACCGCCTGGAGGATCAGGAGGCCGGCGCTCGTATCGAAGCCTCTGAGAAGAAGGAGAACCCGCTCGATTTCACGCTTTGGAAGGCCGCGAAACCCGGGGAGCCGAAGTGGGCGTCTCCATGGGGCGAAGGCCGCCCGGGGTGGCACACCGAGTGTGTTGTTATGTCGCGGAAGTATCTGGGCGACCGCAGGGATATTCACGCGGGTGGGTTCGATCTTGCATTCCCACATCACGAGAATGAGATCGCCCAAGCGGAAGCAACGATGCCCCCCCCGTTCTTCCGCTTCTGGCTCCACAATGGGCTGTTGTCGTTCGAAGGGGAGAAGATGTCGAAATCCCTCGGGAACTTTGCCTACGCCAAGGATGTGCTAGAGCAGTTTGACGCCGAGACCGTCCGCTACTTCTACCTCTCGCGTCACTATCGCAAGCCGCTCGCCTATTCCACAGCTGGTCTGGAAGCCGCACGCAAAGCGGTTCAGCGTGTCAATAACCTGCTTGCGGACATTGAGGCGACACATCGTGGCAAGACCGATGCCGGATTCGGAGAACAGGGCGAGGCGTTCGTTCAATCGCTTGAGGTGTTTCGAGCGCAATACATCGAGGCCATGGATGACGACCTCAATACCTCCGGATCGCTGGGGGCCATTCACGAGCTCGTCAGCGCAATCGGCCGATTTCGTCAGTCTGCCCCTACGCAGGATCACGGAGCGCTGCGGGTCGCGGTAGATGCAGTTCGCGAGTTGGGCAAGCCGCTTGGGTTGTTTCAACCCCGCGCAACAGGTGCGGTCCATGGCATTGAGGCAGACTTGATTGCGTTGCTCATCGAGTTGAGAGGAGCCCTTCGCGCGAAGAAGGAATTCGAGCTGACCGATCGTATTCGCGATCGTCTGGGGGAGCTAGGCGTCGTTCTCAAGGACACTTCTGACGGGACGATCTGGAGCCGCTAGCCCGCTGAGTCCGAATCCCCAAGCACTTCTGCCACCGCGAGACAGGCCGCATCAAGGTCCGATACGTGTCGGCATGCCGCGCCCGTAGGGATATGCGCCAGCATCCAATCGGGCAGCCCGATCAGAACAATGTGAGCGATGCCCGCGCCGAATGCGGCTTGGCAATCCAGATGGGTATCCCCGATCGCCATGGCTTCTTCGGGCGGCACGTCGAGAGACTCAAGCGCGCGATGGAACAAGTCCGGCGCAGGTTTCGTCGCGCCGTCCTCTCGGCAGAGCGTCAAGTCGAATTCGAGTGGAAAGCGGCGCAACACAGTGTCAACGCTCGTTCGCGAGTTGTTCGTGATCAGCGCGACTTGCACGCGATGTGTCCTCAGCAGCGCAAGCAGACGTTCGGTTCCTGGGATCAACGATCCTGCTTGTGCCCCGCGACGCTCCGCTTCATGAAGCAATTCCAACGCACGCGACCGGACGTCAGGGGTTGCCCCCTCCAACTGCTGAAGAATCGGACGACCGTCGCGCGGCAAGCCCATGGCTTGCCGAAGCGCGAGAAAGTCGATGCTCGAATCGAAGATCGTTCCATCCATGTCGAGCAATGCGGCGCGGAGTGTCATGTGTTGATTGTACGCTGCGGAACGCCCAACTGCCCTACTGGCGATTCATGACATGCACCTGAATCTGGTCAGTGTAGCGCATGCCGTCCGGTCCGGTGATCGTGAGCACAATCCAAACGTCCTCTCCGCCTTCAAACCGCGTCGTCGGCGCGAAGAACATTGGATCGCTTGAGGCCGGGTCAAGGAATGAGCCTTTGCTCGCGGACCACGCGAAGCGAATGTCCGAACAGATGGGGTGCGCAACAGTGGAGTGCAGTTGAATGTACGTACACTCCTCCACACAGAGTTCGAGGTGCCGATTGATGCCCGGGCGCTCGACCACGCAGCTAGGCATGCACGGATCCGGATTGCAGCAAGGCACCGAGAGCGGATGGCACGGCGTCGTACCACACGGGGGTCTCGGTGCGGTGCTTACGCAACCCGAAACCATCGGCCGTTCAGGTTGTTGCACAATCGTATGTGTGATTCCACAATCGCTACAGGGGACTGCCGGCGTAGGTTGCGCAACGCGAGCAGTCGTTACGGGCTCCCAATGCGCTGACTCCGGGGTATCGGATGATGATCCATCGACAACCTGCTCCACTGCGGCTTGCTCGGCTCCAATCCCGGGGGATTCGATCGCCGGCACGCCCGGCATGCCCAAGAAAAGCAGAAGCGCACCTGCCACCACGCCGGCACCAATCAACCATCCCCAGAATGACGTATTCATTGAACCGCAACCTCCCTGCGGACTCCCCAGACCTATTTCACAGCAGTCTTGCCACGTCGCATACAGAAGTATACCGCGTTGCCAACAGCGAATGCGTGATGTGGATTACGTCCGCAGAAGCTGCTTGCCGCAGTCGACTCCGTGGACTAACCTTGGGGACTCTCAGCAGCGGCAACTGCAGGAATGGAGCAAGCATCGATGAGCAATCCAGCGGATCCCGTGGGAAATCGGGATAAGACGCGGCAAGAAGTCGGCTTTATTCCCCGATCCGAAGCGTCTGAGATGCTCTACAAGGATCTCGGGTTTCGCTGCGGACTCGAGGTCCACCAACAGCTTCGAACCGAGCAGAAGCTCTTCTGCCGCTGCCCAGCGGGCCGCTACCAGCCGGGCGATGTCTTCGACGCGCAACTCGTACGACACATGCGCCCCACGCTAAGCGAACTGGGCGAGTATGACGGCACCGCGTTGATGGAGTTCAAGACCCGCAAGAACATCATCTACCGGATCAAAGGAGAAACCTCCTGCACCTACGATATTGACGACACACCACCTTTCCCGATGAATCGCAAGGCCCTGGATATCGCCATGGAGATCGCACTCCTACTGGGCACGCGGATTGTCGGCGAACTCCATATCACGAGGAAGCAATACCTGGATGGCAGTATCCCTACAGGATTCCAGCGAACCGCGATCGTCGGAATCCACGGCGAGATTCCCTTACACAACAAGACCGTGCGGATCCTCCAGTTGAGTATTGAGGAGGATTCCTGCCGAGAAGTCAGCGACATCGGGCACGAGCGCGTCTACACAACCGATCGCCTGGGCATGCCATTGGTCGAAACCGTAACCTATCCGGACCTGCTCACACCGGACGAGGCTGTAGAAGCTGGGCAGTATATCAGGTATCTCACGCGCAGTACCGGCAAGGTCAATGTAGGAATCGGTGCCGCACGCGAAGATGTCAACGTCAGCATCGAAGGCGGTACGCGCGTGGAGATCAAGGGCGTTCAGCACATCCGATGGATTCCGGAACTCACCCACAACGAAGCCTTTCGCCAGAAGGCACTCCTGATGATTCGGGATCGCTTGACAACCCGAATCCCGGATCCCGAAGCGTGGCAGTCAACAAGCCTTGCCGTGGAGGGTGAACTGTGGGATCTCCTCCCGTTGCAACACCAAGACGATGTCGCCGCAGTCGTGAACCTCCCGGGATTCCACGGCATGCTGTCCTTCTTCACCAATCCGGGCCGCTGCTTCGCCGACGAACTCTCCGACAGAGTGAAGGTGGTCGCGTGTATCGGCAAACCGAATCTCTTGTCATCCGAGGAACTGCCTGAGTTTCTTCCGGGAGCTTCTTGGGAGGCGATTCGCCAAGCCCTCGCGGCGGATGCGCTCGACGCCCAAATCATCGTCTGGGGACCCTCCGAAGACATGCCCACTGCACTCGAGACGATCGAGGAGCGTTGCCGATTGGCGCTGGCCGGGGTCCCAAACGAAACGCGTAAGGCGCTTCCGGACGGGACAACCATCTTCGAACGCGTGCTTCCGGGTCCGGACCGCATGTATCCGGACACAGATTCCGCGCCCATCCCAATTGACGCGCAGCACATCGAAGCCTTGCGGGCAAGGCTCCCGGCAACCGTAGCCGACCGCATGGCACAGCTTGAGGCGTGGAACATCCCTGCAGATGTTCGCAACTACCTGCTCTCCAGGAACCTTTGCGATACCGTGGAGCAACTCGTCATGGAAGCCGGTATGACTCCGCAGCGAGCGGCAACATTGCTGGGCCATCGGCTTCGCAGGATCTCCGAAGATCACGTTGCAGAGGGTGCACGGCTTCTGGCCATTGCACGCGAAGCCAAAGCGCGAGACTTGGATTTCGACCTCCTGGACGAACTCCTTGTGCCTGCCTACGACGACCCCAACGCAAGCTTCGACGAACTCCTTGCCAAAGTGGGATATCTCGCAACGTCTTCCGAGGAACTCGAGGCAGCCGTAGAAAGAGCAGCCGCTGCGTTTGAGCCCCGTAGTACGCGAACAGCTCCAGATGCGCGCCTCCATTGGGTCATGGGCCAAGTACGTGCTTCGGCGCTTGGGAACCTGCCGTTGCGGGCGTTGTCTGCGCTCGTGAAAGGAGCGTTGTCATGAGCGATGCGCACAAGGGATATCGCGACGAAGCGCTCGCGTGCCTCGCACAGCACGGCACGAGCGTGTGGGACGACGTGCAAGTCGACACCACCCGAGGTGAGTTCAGAGGCATCATTTTGCCTCGTTCGGAGTTCGATGACTCCACTCACATCGTGTTGAAGTTGCCCACTGGATATAACGTCGGTATCGACATTCACACGATTCGCGCAATCACAACCTTCGGCTCCAAGGAAGCCCACTACAAGATTCCTGAGAAAGAGTTCCCCGTATCCCCCGACAAGCCCTACGTCAAGCTCCTCGGCACCGGCGGAACCATCGCATCCAGGTTGGACTATCGAACCGGCGCCGTGATTCCGGCATTCTCCCCTGGAGAGCTCTATGGCGCAGTGCCCGAACTTGCAGACATCTGCAACCTATCCACCGAGAAGCTGTTTGCCGTGTTCTCGGAGAACATGGGGCCATCCCAGTACATCGCACTTGCCAAGGCCATTGGCACGGAAATCGAAAACGGGGTCGACGGCATCGTCATCGGACATGGCACCGACACCATGCATCACACCGCGAGCGCTCTTGCATTCATGGTGCAGAACGCTCCCGTCCCCATCATCATGGTCGGCTCGCAACGCTCTTCGGATCGTCCGTCTTCAGATGCGGCCCTCAATCTGATTCACGCCACAACGGCTGCTGCGACGTCGGACATCGCAGAAGTGATGGTCTGCATGTTCGGCCCCACATCCGACCAGTACGGCCTCCTGCACCGGGGGACCCGGGTTCGCAAGATGCACTCCTCGTATCGCTCGACGTTCCGGACGATCGGTGACATTCCATTGGCAACCGTCACCGCAGAAGGGGTGACGCCACTGCGCGAGGATTACAACCGCAGACGTGACGATCGAGACGTCAATGTCAATGCGGTTTTCGAAGATCGTGTCACCATGGTCTACTACTACCCGAACATGCACCCTGACATCATCGATGCGCTTGTTGAGCGAGGGTACAAGGGCATCGTGATCGCGGGAACCGGATTGGGGCACGTAAACAAGCCGGTCTATCCTGCCATTGAGCGCGCAGCTGCCGCCGGTGTGACGATCTATATGACCGTACAGACGCTCTGGGGCTATGTCCACATGTTCGTGTACGACACCGGGCGCGATCTGATGGCCAAGGGCATCATCCCTGCGGAGAATATGCTTCCCGAAGTCGCCTACATCAAGCTTGGATGGGCACTTGGCCAGACAGATGATCTTGCCAAGGTGCGGGAGATCATGCTCACGCCGGTCTGTGGAGAAATCACCGAGCGCGAGCCCCACGATGGCTACTTGGTGTTCCAGGGTGGTATGCCCGAAATGGCGGAGTTCCTGAAGAAGGTTCGCAAATAGGGTTCAGCTCACCGCAGATTGAGCACGCGGGCTCGGCACGCAATGTCAACGACTTGATCTGCCCGTCGCTGCTCCCACGATTCGTGACTGCTTCGGGGAACGTCAACTGCCGTTTCTCGCCCGTTCGGCTGTCCTGCAAGTTAGCGAAAGCTGATGTCTTGAGTCCTCCGCAGTTCGGCGCCGGCCTTGGCCCATTGGGCATTGAAGTCGTCGATGGTCTCACCAGCTTCCTGTGCGCTTCCACCACGCGTTCCGTGCGCGTCCTCCACGACCACGACGTTGTAGCCCTTACGGAGTGCACACATCACCGTCGCGTTCACGCACCCCAATGCCGCCAAGCCACAGACGTAGAGTTGACCGATTCCCCGCTCAGTCAGTACAGCTTCCAGCGTCGTCTCGAAGAAGGCGCTTCCGAATCACTTCTGGACAACGGGTTCTCTTTCGAGCGGCGCGATGGCAGGACAGATGTCGATCGTAGCAATCTCCACTGGCCTCGGATCCGGGAAATGCTGAACGTAGAAAGCCGGTACTCCGGCGTTTCTTGCGATCTCAAGGAGCCTGTTGCACTCTCTTGAGCAGAACGTCGCCGTCCTTGGTCACAAACGGGTCGTCTTCCATGTAGATCCGCTGCACGTCGATTACGAGCAATCCGGGCTTGTGCCTCGCTCTACTACCTCCTCTTCTACAACGGACGCCTCCGCCCGATCGGCGATGCTCCAGCCAGGACCTTCGCAGATTCGCAGACGCAGCACAAGGGCTGCTCGAGGTCTTACATCGGGCCCCATTGCTGCTGTGCACAGCACTTGCTGCATTGGCGTGTCTGCTTCGCCTCGCAGCGGCACACTCTCTTCTGCCGTGTCTTTCGATGTATGGTGCTTGTTGCCCTTCTATGGCGTTCTCGTCATACTCGTTCTATCTACACTTCGACGCCCCCAAAAGGAGGGAGATGATGTACTCGGCAAATCCACGAATCAAGCTCGCAGCAGACCATCATGTCAAGACGGGATGGCTCACGCCACACCCGGATCTTCGTGATTTCACGGACGACAACCCCAAGGTCTCCAAGGTCGTTACCCCACTGCACACAACCCTGGGGGCAAGTGCTTCGGCAACCGTGCCGAAGTCCGTGGATCTCAGGGAGTGGTGTTCGCCAATCGAAGATCAGGGAAGCCTTGGATCCTGCACGGCAAACGCCGGCGTCGCGATTGTCGAGTACTTCGAGAAACGCGCGTTCGGCAAGCATCTCGACGGTTCCAGACTCTATGTCTACAAGAACACACGGAACCTGATGGGTGTAACCGGGGATACGGGGGCCTGGCTTCGCACAACGATGGGCGCATTGGCCACTTGTGGGGTTGCGCCAGAGAAGTACTGGCCATACGAAATCTCGAACTTCGACGAGTCGCCGTCCCCGTTCGTGTACCAGTTGGGCGGCAAGTTCGAGGCGACGAGTTACTTCTGCCTCGATCCTCTCGGTGCCCCGGTTCCGCAAGACAAGGTCCTGGCGAAGCTGAAGGAGTATCTGGCCGCAGGGGTTCCCGCGATGTTTGGGTTCTACGGATTCGATTCATTCAAGGATGCCGACATCCCAGGCGGAATCCCCCATCCCTGTGACGGAGAGCGTGCACAATGGGGACACGCCATTGCCGCCGTGGGGTATGACGATGCGAAGGCAGTCACAAACACGAAGTGTAACAAGAAGACAACGGGCGCATTGCTAATCCGCAATTCCTGGGGTACGCAATGGGGCGACAAGGGGTACGGCTGGCTGCCCTATGAGTACGTGCTGCGCAAGCTTGCCCTTGACTTCTGGGTCCTACTCAAGATGGACTGGATCAACACGGGAGAATTCGGTCTCTAGCGGATCCTGACTGAATCGCGAAGACATACGGGCACGCTACGTGCTTTCTCGCGCGGCGCGCTCTACTGTGCGACGGCCCGCCGCGCGAAACAGAGCCCGGACCAGGTGTCATCGATCGACGCGATCTTGTAGTCCACGAGTCCGTGCTCAAGTCCAAGCTTGCGGACGCCAGTCTCCGAGAGATCGGAGCCCCTTCCCGAGGCCTTTTTCTGCCAGAGTGCCCACAATCGGCCACGTGGCTCCATGCGCTCGATCGCCTGAGGCAGCAACGCTTCCATGTCAGCTTGAGACTGAAAGAACACCAACACGATGCTCCCACCTCGATCCGTCAATCGTGCCGCGATGGAACCCGGGACCTCGAAATCATCCGGCAACCCGAGGATCACGACTGCCGAGGAATTCTCGATTCCCAGCTTGTCCGGGAGACTCCTTCCTGCATACGCATCCATGGTGCCAGGGACGATGGGATTGCTCGGTGGAAGGGCCATGCCGCGGCCGACCCCTTCGGCAATCGTCTCCCACTGCACGAACTCGGCATCCGGGAGCAGCTTCCGCACACGTTCCGTCTTCTCCGCATCTCCAACGACGTAGACCAGCGGCAGTTGGCGCGTCTCCGCCCTTCTGCGAAGCCACGCCCCGAGCTCTCGGCCCTGAGCTGGAAGCCTTCGTAGCGAAATTACGACGACATCGGCATCGATGGGAAGCAATGTCTTGGGATTTGCCCGGCTGTCGAAGTGCACTCGCACAGTCTGTCCGGCATGTCGGAGATCTTCAGCCATGGACCGCGCTTCCGCTTCGTTCCAATGAACCAGCAAGATCGTGGGCGTTGCGCTCAACGAACTCCTCCCTCCGTTGCCTTCGTCTTCGCACCGAAGTATCGGTCCAGCCGCTTCAGCGCGCGAAGCTCGTCCGTCCGCCCCAGCTTCGCACGCCGGATTGCTCGTCGGAGCAATGAGATCGTTTGGTCGTACAGCGGTCGATCCACTGGGAATGGAATCCCGTCCTTGCCCCCATGTGCAAAGCTGTACCTCGCAGGATCCTCATAGCTCGGCGCCGCACCGTACACAAGTTCGCCGACCAAGGCCAACGCACGTAACGTTTTCGCCCCCACACCTGGGAGCCCGAGCAACTGCTTGAATCCCTCGGGCTGCGCTTCGTATGTCTTCAAGAAGATGCCTTCGAGTCGCCTGGGCGAGATATCCGCCATCAGGACCTCATGCCGTCTGGGGAGTTTGATCGACTTCAGCCGATAAAGCTGCTGCGCAAGCTTCGCAGGGCGCTCGGATGTCAGTTGCAGGACAGCCATCCGCGATAGCTCGCTTTGTGTTGCGCTCAGATCGAGGCTCGGCGCACGGCGGTCACAACAGATGGCGGTGTGCGGCGCAACAACGAAGTCCGCAAGCTCGATCGAATTCCAGTGGTAGCGGCGTGCATACCCCGTATCCTCGTTCATTCCCTGTTGCACAACGGCCCAGTTCTTGTATGCGTCGAAGAAGAAGGTGTGATGATAGATCTGATAGCCATCTTGGATGGCCGCGGAATCCACCTTCGCAGACGTCCGACTCGCATCTACGAGTCCCGCAACATCCATGCCCAATGTCTCTCCCCACTGCTGGATCTCGTGTGGTGTCTTTCGAGACGTTGCTCCTTTTCCCCCTGCAACGAACAGACCCAACTCCCGTTCTCTCCCTTTGATGCCTTCCTTGATCGCTCCACAGGTTGTCGTGGTAACGCCGCTCGAATGCCAGTCGAAACCGAGCACGCACCCGAACGCTTGAAACCATCCAGGATTGCTCAAACGTGTCAGCAGGCCTGATACCTCATGCTCCATGACCATCAGGTCGACAACCGCACCTGCAAGCTGGGTCATCCGCGTGAAGAGCCAGCGCGGCGCACGGCCATGATGAAGCGGAAGATCTGCTCTACCTGTACGCATGGCACGATTTTATCGTGACACGCGCTCTCCGTCCATTCTCAGCTATGTACGAGCGGCGGCAGGCACTTCAGGAACCGTTCCGCATTCTGGGATGCAATCATGGAAACTTCCTCATCGGAGAAAGCCATCTGATCCAGCACCGCGAAGTAGTCCTCGTATGCGAAGATAGGATAATCAGTGGCAAACAGAAGCCGCGCGATACCGATACGCCGCAAGAATCTCTCGCAGAACTTGCTGCCATAGAGATCTGCCAGCCACAAGAGTGTTCCTGAGAGGTCCACGTATCCTCCGCCAGCAAGCAATTCTTGAAAGGCAACGCCACCCATGTGTGCGATCGAGTACACCGCATCAAGCCCGTAGACTGCCTGGTAGATTCGAGCAGGCGCAGACCCATGGAAGTCTGCGCTGTGCCCGGACGGGTTCGAGTGGAAGATGATCGGGACACACAGATCGGCTGCCGCAGCGATCCACTCGTGAAGCCGTAGATCGTCGGCGCTTGCTCCAAGATTGTAGGGATGAATCTTCAAACCTGAGAGCCCAAGCGTTCGAATCGCATGCGTCACGGAATCTCGTCCCTGCATCGTTTCCTGTATGCCGCAGTCCGCAAACGCATCAAGCCTTCCGTCAGCCTCTGCTGCAATACTGGATTGCCGGACGTTGTTGCTCGCCACCCAATTGCCATCGGAGGCTTGAGATCCGTTGGGGAAGTACTCCGGGAAGTTGATCGGTACGACGATCGCTCGATCAACGCCCTGTTTGTCCATTGTCCGAAGCATGCTCTGGGTTGAGTTGAGAACGAGGTCGGTGTTCTCCCGCTCATGCAAGACGACATGGACGTGCGCGTCGATTTTCCGCACCGTCTTCCATCTTCCCGGCCGCATGTCGCGCTGAGCCCCTATACGCGTGGCGGGATCACGCGATCGATCAATCCATACGCGATCGCTTCGTCCGTTGTCATGTAGCGGTCGCGATCGATGTCTTTCTGCACCGTACGCTTCTGCTTGCCGGAGTGTTCCGAGAGGATCTTCACCAGCAGTTCCTGCATTCGTAGAAGCTCTTCGGTCTGGATGCGGACATCTGCCGCCTGGCCTTGAGATCCCCCGGACGCTTGGTGCAGCAGAATGCGGGAATTCGGCAACGCAGAGCGCTTGCCTTCTGCACCTGCGGCAAGCAACACCGCCGCCATGCTCGCTGCTTGGCCGATGCAGATCGTCGCGACATCAGGCTTCACAAAGCGCATGGTGTCATAAATCGCCAGTCCCGACGTGATAATCCCGCCCGGCGAGTTGATGTAGAGCTGAATATCCTTGGAGGGATCCTTTGCCGCAAGGAAGAGAATCTGCGCAATCACAACGTTTGCGACTTCATCATCGATTGCATCTCTCAGGAAGATGATGCGATCTTCCAGCAACCGAGAGTAGATGTCATACGATCGCTCCGCGTGGCCAGTATGGTCGATCACGAAAGGAATCTGGGCAGTCATTACTCCTCCTTGTCCCTGATGATTGCGGATTCCCTCAGCGTCTTGAGAATCCGCTCATTGATCTTGTTCTGGCGGTAGTCGTCCCAGCGATCTTCTGCTTTCAGCCGCGCGACGAAGCGCAGCGGCTCTTCTCCTGCATGCGCCGCATCTTGTTCGGCAATCGTTCCCAATTCCTCATCATCGATCGCAATCTCGAACTGACGGGCCAACTGGGCAAGCGTCAGTTCCGTGCGCACGCGCCGCTCCATTCCCTCTTGCACACCTTTCAGATATTCCTCTTCGCTCTCGTTTCGCGATTCCAGGTAGCCTTCAAAGGTAAGGTCCTGCTCCGAGTCCGCAATCGCCTTCTTGACACGCTGGAGTTCCTCTTCCACAAGGTCGGCAATAAACGTCTCCGGTAGTTCGATCTCGATGCGCTTCAGCAACGCCTCGATGAGCCCGCCGTCGATGATCTGATCGCGGACGTCCTCCCTACGCTCTCGCATACGCGTCTTGATGTCTTCTCGCAACGCCTCCATGGATTCGTAGCCTGCGTCCTTCGCGAGTTCATCATCGATGTCCGGCAGGACGATCTCTCGCAGCCCCGCGACTTCAAGGGTCGCCTTGAAGGGCTTGCCGTCGGGCAATTCCGTGTCAATCTCCACGGACTCTCCGACTTTGGCGCCAATCAGGTGTTTGGTAATCGGATTGTCGTCGAGTGCCCGCGTATCCCACTCCTGTTCGCCTTCCTTCACGCGTACAAGATCCTCGTTGGAAACCACGTCGCCCTCACGCTCGCCGAGCGCACCGAACTGCTGTTGGACCTCCTCAACGGCGCGATCGATATCCTCGTCCGTCACCGGCTGGATCGCCGGGGCTTCCACTTCCAGCTTTTCGTGATTCTCGATGGTGAAATCGGGGAGCACATCGAACGAAGCGTCAAACACGAAGGAAGCATTCTCGTCAAAGGACACCGTCTCCATCTCCGGGCGAGAGACCGGACGAAGCTCAAGGTCCATCAGCGCTGCGGGAAGCTGCGTTCGCTGCAACTCGTCCTGGGCTTCCGTGAGGAACACGTCGCGCCCGAAGCGGGAATCCAAGAAGCTCCGCGGCACGTGACCTTTCCGGAATCCCGGGACACGAACCTCGCGTGCGTATTCGCGGTAGATCGCTTCGATTTGCGCCTTCACAAGTTCGCTTGGGACCGCTACGCGGACGGTCACTTTGTTTGGGTCTCTATGGGTAATCTGATACTCAGCAGTCTGATTCATTGTTGCCGATGGCTCCCTCAATTCGGATGTGCCGGATTATACGAAGTGCATATACCTACGGCAATCGCGCCCGCAACGACTAGCCGCTTCCGAGCACCGAGAGCCAGGTGTTGCCCAGCAACTGCCCCCAAACCACGCTCAGCCCCCGAAACAGAAAGTTGAACGCCCTCAGATAGAACAGGGCAAGAACCACAATGAATCCATATCGCTCCATCGACAGCATGAAGCGTTTCCCGGCGGGCGGCAGGAAGTAGGTGAGCACCCTCGATCCATCCAAGGGGGGGATCGGGATCATGTTGAGCGTTGCAAAGAACAGATTGTAAAGGACGAAGACTCCGAGGAAGAAGAACACCGCGTAGCCAAGGTTCCCGAAGAACGAGTTCGTTCCAAGCGCCGATGCGGGAATTGCCGAGGCAAGGATGCGCCCGAGCAGTGCCGCGACAAGCGCCATTCCGATATTGGTCCCAGGCCCCGCGATCGCGACGAATAGCATCCCGCGGAAGGGATTCCGAAAGTTCCTGGGGTTGATCGGCACCGGCTTCGCCCAACCGTACAGGAGTGGGGAGCGAAGCAGCACGAGCAACAAGGGCACCAGAATCGTGCCGATCGGGTCGATGTGTGCCAGCGGGTTCAGCGTCAGGCGCCCGAGATCTCTCGCTGTCGGATCCCCCAAACGCAAGGCGGTGTACCCATGCGCAACCTCGTGAAAGACAATCGCAATGAAGACCGCGAGTATGGATAGAATGATTTCGAGAATGTAGATGAAGTTCAAGAATCCCCCTTCCTGAGCTCGACCGTCAGTGTATCCGCAGCGCGCACGTTTACCAGGCCGGCAGGAGCGCCTTTGGGCTTGCGGACATGCCGAACCTCCGTCATGCTGACATCGACCCAACGTTCCGTCTTCGCCTTGGAATGGAGTGCCGCCAAACGTGCCGCAGCCTCGAGCACGCCATCCGGCACAATCTCACCTCTTCGGGTACGCACCACCACGTGAGATCCTGCGAAGTCCTTGGCGTGCATCCAGATGTCGTCGGCCGCAGCAGCACGCAGCAATGCGTCATTCCGGCTCGCGCTCTTGCCCACCCAGATCCGATAGCCCTCGACCTCGATCTCTCGGAAAGGGACTGCCTTCTTGGCAGGTGGGCGACACTTGCCCCTCTTCTTCAACAACTCGGCAGCCTCCGCATCGACCGGCAGCCCCTGTCGATGCGCCGCTTGAGCCTGTTCGAGCGTGTCAAGCTCGCGTCGCAGCTTCTTGAGCCGTGTGTGTACGTGGGGATGCCCGCGCCGTATCCGCTGTGCGCTGCGGTACATCGACTGTGCATTCTCAATGGCAGACAGCGACGGATCGAGTGTGATTTCGATCTCTTCGCTACTTGCAGGATCGACCAGACAGACGCTAGACAATCCACGCTCAAGTTTGCTGTGATGGATCATGAGCAAGTCCGCGCGCGCTTGCAGTGCGTTCGCTTCCCCTGAAGCGAGAAGCCACTCCTCCAGCTTCTCGATCGTGCGCTGTCGCTGCTGGACGCCGCGCCTCAGATCGCGCGCCGTCGTGTCCTCGTCCTTTGCCTCTGATCTGCCGCCACCACTACCGCCCTCCACCGCTGCAAGCGCCTCCTGATATGTGTCCATGGCCCGTGCTGGTGCTGGCAGCGGATAGAACGTCGCACGCGATTCCACCTCCAAGCAGTGCGGTTGAGGCGCACGCACATACGTCAGCCACTCCTTGAGACGAAGCGTCAATTCCAGGGCAGGATCGTCGCGATGCACGCTTGCGACAAGATCCTTGGCCGTCTGCTTCCCGATCCCCTCGATATGCTGTGCCAACGCGCGAGAAGCGCCCTCGGCAAGCCATGCCTCGATACGCTCGGGCGCTACCTGTGCCGGATCGATCTTGTCCTGCGCGGGCAGCGTACGAAACGCGTGACCTTCTTGATTCCGATGATCGGGACGCAACGATTGCACGAGCATGCCATCCAGCAACAGGTGCAGATTCCCGCGCATGCCTGTGAGTTCGGCAACGAGCTGATACGGAATCGTCTTGGCACCCTCCCTGCGCAAGATCTCCAGAACCACCACACGATCCCAGCCTTGCTGCCGGATGCGCTCGATATGCCCTCCCTTCAGATGCTTCCGCAAGCGCATCGCAAATGGCGAAGGCGATGCCGGATTCTGCTCACGCTGTACGGGAACTCGAATCTGCGCATCCTGCAGATCGATCAGGAGTCTTGTATCCATGCCCGCGAACACCCTGAAGATGAAGCGTGTCCTCGCAGGTTGGTAGATGTTGCGAACGACCCCACCTTCCAGTTGCGAGCGGATCTCGGTCAGCGAAGCGGCAATCGATAGCCCGTCCATGATTCCTCCGGTTGAAGGCGGGTTTCATCCTGCTATAATCCCGATTGTACCGCCAGCGTAGCTCAGTGGTAGAGCAATGGTTTCGTAAACCATCGGTCGGAGGTTCGACTCCTCTCGCTGGCTCAG